>Ga0129310_1000497_pt1 | contig 47525 bp, 50 predicted proteins | sample Go1ome_2_FD_94433 | JGI IMG/M metagenome (GOLD analysis project Ga0129310, IMG submission 94433) | Western lowland gorrila individual fecal microbial communities from Wisconsin, USA - Go1022A metagenome | ecosystem: Host-associated > Mammals > Digestive system > Large intestine > Fecal | place...
CTGACGCTGTGCACGGGGTCGCTGGGCTGCGCGTCGTTCAACGACATCCCGCATCTGGTGCGCAAATATGCCGAGCGCGACCGCATCGCGTTTATGCACATCCGCAACGTCAAAAACTTCCCGGACGGCAGCTTTGAGGAGGCGGGGCATCTGTCCTGCGGCGGCAGTTTGGATCTGTACGCCATCGTCAAGGCGCTGGTGGACAACAACTTCGACGGCTACGTCCGTCCCGACCACGGCCGCATGATCTGGGGCGAAACCGGCAAGCCCGGCTACGGCCTGTACGACCGCGCGCTGGGCGCGGCCTATCTCAACGGACTTTTTGAGGCCTGCGAAAAGGCCAAGGCGGAAAGCGAGGGCAAATGACATGAAAAACGTACTCGATACCAATCTGACCGGCAAGGTGGCGGTCGTCACCGGCGCGGGCGGCGTGCTCTGCTCGGAGTTTTCGCGCATTCTGGCGCGCGCGGGCGCAAAGGTGGCGCTGCTGGATCTGAACGACGCGGCGGCGGAAGAAGTGGCCGCGTCCATCCGCGAAGAGGGCTTGACCGCAAAGGCCTACAAGTGCAACGTGCTGGATAAGGCGGTCTGCCTGGCCGTGGCCGAGCAGGTGAAGGCGGATTTCGGCCCCTGCGACATCCTCATCAACGGCGCGGGCGGCAACAATCCGCGCGCCACGACCGATCACGAAACCTATCAGCCCGGCGACATCGACGCGGACACCAAGAGCTTTTTCGACCTGGACGCGGACGGCGTATCGTTTGTGTTCAACCTGAATTTCCTCGGCACGCTGCTGCCCACACAGGCCTTCGCCGCGCAGATGGTGGGACGCCCCGGCTGCTCGATCCTGAACATCTCCTCGATGAACGCCTTTACGCCGCTTACCAAGATTCCGGCCTATTCCGGCGCGAAGGCGGCGATTTCGAACTTCACGCAGTGGCTGGCGGTGCACTTTGCGCCCGCAGGCATCCGCGTCAACGCCATCGCCCCCGGCTTCTTCGTCACCAAGCAGAACCGAAAGCTGCTCTTCAACGACGACGGCACCCCCACCCCGCGCACCGGCAAGATCCTTGCCGCCACGCCCATGGGCCGCTTCGGCGAGGCCTCCGAGCTCTCCGGCGCGGTGCTCTTCCTGCTCAACAACGACGCGGCCTCCTTCATCACCGGCGTCGTGCTGCCCATCGACGGCGGCTTCTCCGCCTACAGCGGCGTATAAGCCTGCGCATTTTCCCCGGACGCAAAAAGCCCGTGTGCGGCAATGCCGCACACGGGCTTATCTTTGTGTTACGCACGAAGGGCTCGTTCAAACACGCGGTGAATTTTTTCCTTCGTCGCCACGCCCTCATGCAGCTTTTCACCGGCCACATAGTAGGTGGGAACGTAATAGTAGTCGTATTGATCGGCAATCTCCGGGTGCTCTCCCTCGTCGATGAACTCCACCGGCACGTCGGCATATTCGGGATATTCCGCCGTCAGCTCGTCCATCCAGCGCAGCGCGGCGCGGCAGTAAGGGCAGTCCGAAAGGGTGAACATCGTAATTTTCTGCATGGGAACCTCCTTTGAGGGAACGCAGGAAAGGAAAGGGGAAATCAATCTCTGTGTTTGCGGCGGCGCACCAGCGCCAGCCCGCCGAAGCCGCTGATCACCGCCATGTAAAAGCCCAGCTCGTAGGCAAAACCGGTATTGATGTTTTCAAACATATGGATGCCCGTGCCGCAGAGCTCCAGGATCAGCGAAATCGGCGCGAGCCATCCGTGCCAGATACCGGCCAGAAACCCCGCCGGAGCGTCAAAGGTATAGCTTCCGTCTCCGGGCAGGCAGCCGGTCAGCATCAGCGGGATCGCCAGCAGCACCAGCAGCGCGGCCAGCCGCCGAATCTTTTTCATGTTGTTCTCCTTTTCCGCCTTTGCGCATCAGAAAAGATGCATAAAGTCAAACGTGGCAAACAGATCGGCCGGGGTCTCCGCGCGGCGGATCAGCTCCACCTCGCCGTTGGCGTGCAGCATCAGCTCCGCCGAGCGCAGCTTGCCGTTGTAGTTATAGCCCATCGCAAAGCCGTGCGCGCCGGTATCGTGGATGACGAGGATATCGCCGTCATCGATTTCGGGCAGCGCGCGATCCACGGCGAATTTGTCGTTGTTCTCGCACAGCGAACCCGTCACGTCGTAGATGTGGTCGCAGGAGGCATTTTCCTTGCCCAGCACCGTGATGTGGTGATACGCGCCGTACATCGCCGGGCGCATCAGGTTCGCCGCGCAGGCGTCCACGCCGATGTAATGCTTGTAGGTGTCCTTGTGGTGCAGCACCGTTGTCACCAGCTGGCCGTAGGGACCGGTCATATAGCGTCCCAGCTCGGTCTTGATCTTGAGCGGGTGCATGCCCGCGGGCACGATCACGCGCTCATAGGCTTCCTTGACGCCCTGGCCGATGGCGATGATGTCCGCCGGCTCCTGCTCCGGACGGTAGGGAATGCCCACGCCGCCGGAGAGATTGACAAAGTCGATCGTCGCGCCCAGTTCCTTGTGCAGCTCCGCCGCCAGCTCGAACAGCAGCCCGGCCAGCGTCGGGTAATAGCTGTTGTCCGTGGTGTTGGAGGCAAGGAAGGCGTGCAGGCCGAACTTCTTCGCGCCCAGCCCCATCAGCTTTTTGACGCCGTCGAAGATCTGCCGGCGGGTCATGCCGTATTTCGCATCGCCGGGGTTTCCCATGATGGTGTTGCCGAGTTTGAAATCCCCGCCGGAATTATAGCGCAGGCAGACGGTCTCCGGAATGCCGCCGTGCTGCGCCAGGAAGTCGATGTGCGTGTAATCGTCGAGGTTGACGATCGCGCCCAGCTTGCGCGCGTATTCAAACTCGCGCGCAGGGGTATCGTTGGAGGAGAACATGATGTCCTCGCCCGTGATGCCCAGCTTTTCGCACAGCATCAATTCGGTCTCCGACGAGCAGTCCATGCCGCAGCCGTTCCGGTGCAGCAGCTTCAGGATCGCCGGGTTCGGGCAGGCCTTGACCGCGTAGTATTCCTTGTAGCCCACGTTCCACTGGAACGCGCGCTGCAAATTATGCGCTGCCGAGATTATGCCCGCCTCGTCGTAAATATGGAAAGGCGTGGGGTATTTCTTGATGATCTGCTCCATTTTCGCCTTGTCGTAGGGAAGGGTCTTCATGGGCGGATACCTCCTCGCACAGAATATTTTCTATGCTCCTTATTGTACACAAAATCCGCTTGTGCGGAAGGTGATTTACCGTTTTTTAATACAATAACCCCAGAAAATACGCATATTTATGCGTGATCAACGCGCCCAGACGCCGCGGCGGAACACCGGGATCTCGCTGCCGTCCGCCCGGATGCCGGTGATCTCCAGATCCGCCGTGCCGATCATGAAATCGACGTGCGTCAGCGAGTCGTTCAAGCCCGCTTCTTTCAGCTCCTCCTTGCTCATCTCCATGCCGCCCTCCACGTTTTCCGGATAGGCCGCGCCCAGCGCAAAGTGGCAGGAGGCGTTTTCGTCAAAGAGCGTGTTGTAAAACAGCAGGCCCATGCGGCTGATGGGCGAATCCGCCGGGATCAGCGCCACCTCGCCCAGGTATTTCGCGCCCTCGTCGGTATCGAGGATGGATTGCAGCGCCTCTCCGCCCTTTTCGGCAGTAAAGGATACCGCGCGCCCTTCATGGAAGGTGATGGTGAAGTTTTCAATCAGTGCGCCGCCGTGGCTCAGCGGCAGCGAGGCAGCCAGCGTCCCCTCGGCGCTGAAGCGGTCGGGCGCGGTAAAGACCTCCTCCGTGGGCATGTTGGGCACAAAGCTGCGGCCGTCGGGGGTCAGACTTGCGCCGCCCTCCCAGACGTGGTTCTTCGCAAGGCCGACGGTAAAATCGGTGCCGAGGCTGTTTTTATAGTGCAGACGGTCAAAGTGCTGGCTGTTGAGCCATTTGACGCGCTGGGTCAGGTTTTTCTGGTGCGCCGCCCAGGCCGCTGCGGGGTCGCAGCCGTCCGCGCGGGAGGCCTGCAAGATCACCGTGTAGAGTGCATCCATCGCCTTGCTCTCCAGGTCATCCGGAAAAACCTTCAGCGCCCACTCCGCGCCGGGGTAGGCCGCGACCAGCCAGGGCGACTTGCCCGTCATGCGGCACTCGCTGCTCTCTTTCGTAGCGGTTGAAAGCGCCTTGCGGCGAATCGCGACGCGTTTTGCGTCCACGCCCGCCAGCGCCGCCGGGTCTTCGCTCAGGATCCGGACATAGGCACAGCCCCTGCGCGCCGGCGCATTGACCATCTCTGCGCGCCAGTCCGGCACATACGCCAGTTCCTCCTCCGACTGATATTCGCAGTCCAGCCGGTCGCAGACGGCATCGCTCCACATCACCTGCACGCGCTTTGCGCCCATTTTGTAAGCGCATTCCGTCATTTTCCGCACGAGCGCCGCAGCCTCGGGCGCGGCTGCGATGAGCAGCTCCTGTCCATCTTGCAGATCGACGCCGACGCGCAGCAGCATCGACGCATATTTTTCAAGGTTTTCATTGAGCTTCATGGGAAAAATCCCCCTTTACATTTCACTTGCCCTCTATCATACCATAGATTCGCCCCGGCCAAAACGCCGGCAACGTAAAAAAATCTAAATTCATGCTTGACAAAAACCGAAGGATGATGTATTATACTTCTTGTCGCTGAGAGTTCAGCACAGTTCCTATCGCGGGGTAGAGCAGTTCGGTAGCTCGTCGGGCTCATAACCCGGAGGTCGTGAGGTTCAAATCCCACCCCCGCAACCATTTGGCGGCGTAGCTCAGTTGGCCAGAGCATTCGGTTCATACCCGAAGTGTCAGCAGTTCAAATCTGTTCGCCGCTACCAGCAAAAAGCGCTCGGAAGTTTTTCCGAGCGCTTTTGTTTTGTCTGTCAGCCAATCGAAGAAAATCTCCGCCGCCGTCCGCCCGTCCTCCGTCTCCGGGGGCGGGACGTGGGGGTGCGGGGGGAGCGGAGCTCCCCCGCAGAGAACGCGCCCCGAACGGGGTAAAAACGGCCCTGCCTGCGCTTTCGCGCAGGCAGGGCCGTTCGTCTCTTTTCTCATTCGCTTTCCATCGAAAGCGCAGGCGGTGCGGGCAGACGGAACACGCGCACCTCTTCGATGCGGTGCTTCTCCATCCGCGCCACCTCGATCTTGAGAGATTCGTAGGTGAAGGAATCGCCCGCCGCCGGGATGCAACCCATCTGCTCCATCACCCAGCCGCCGACGTTCGTGGCCTCGGAATCCACCGCCACATGGAATTGCTCGGAAAAATCATCCAGATTCATCGAGGCGTCCACCGCCCAGCAATCCTTCCCCATTTCGTGCACCGGGATCTCCACCTCGTCGTGCTCGTCCCAGATTTCGCCCACCAGCTCTTCGAGGATGTCCTCCATCGTCACAATGCCGCAGGTGCCGCCGTATTCGTCCAGCACCACGGCCAGCTGCGTCTTGGCCTTCTGCATCCGCTTGAGGATCTGCCGGATGCGCGTGTGCTCCAGCACAAACAGCACGGGCGACACAATCTGGCGCAGGGGCTTGTCGGTAATGCCGCTGCCGACATAAAAATCCTTGTGCAGCACCACGCCCAGAATATGATCGATCGAGCCTTCGTAAACCAGCAGACGGGAATAGCGCGTCTCGGTGAACATCGCGGCAACTTCTTCTTTCGTCGCGTCCACCGGCAGCATCGCCAGCTCCACGCGGTGGATCAGGATGTCCGCCGCCTCCAGGTCGGTAAACTCAATCGCGTTCTTGAGCAAGTCGCCCTCGTTTTCGTCGATGCTGCCGTCCTGCTGCACTTCGTTGACGAGCATCAGCAGCTCGTCCTGCGACATTTTGCTGCTCGTCTCCAGATGAAACACACGCGCCAGCAGCTTTTTCCACTGCGAAAACAGAAAGTTCAGCGGCATAAACACCGCCATCAGCACGTGGATGAACGGCGCGGAGAACATCGCGAACTTCTCCGGGCAGTCCTTGGCGATGCTCTTGGGCGAAACCTCGCCGAAGATCAGCACCAAGATCGTCAGCACGATGGTCGAAATCGTCGCGCCTGCATCGCCGTAAAGGCTGACAAACAGCATCGTACCCACGGACGCGGCCAAAATGTTTACGATGTTGTTGCCAATCAGGATGGTGGAGATCAATTTGTCGTATTGGTCGGAGAGCTTGCAGGCGAGAATGGCCCTCTTCTCCCCTTTTTCGGCCATGGTTTTCAGCCGCGTGCGGTTGAGCGAGGAAAACGCCGTCTCCGTCGCGGAAAAATAGGCCGAGAAGATCAAACAGATCACGATAATCAGTGTATAAATCCCTTGCAAAAATCAAAACCCCTTCCCACTAACGCCGTTTTTCGGTGCAAAGACACGAAAAGGCACCCCTGCGCCTAAGACGCAGAGCTGCCTTCCTTTTTTGTTTTTCCGATTCAGATGCAGACGGATGGGACTTATGGGCGCACAATTGCCGTCGTCAGATTCCATGTCCGTTCAATCCCTCCGTATCCGATCTTTTTGCTCATTATAGCAACTTTCCCGCTCCTCGTCAAGAAAGTCCCTCTCTTCCACGCCGCGCAAAAATTGCAAAACCGGGTCTTGACAACGGAAGGACGGTTTGCTAAACTATGCTCAACTTCATACATCGGCTGTGAAGAGAAGGAGTACCCGGTTAATCCGAAGCAAAGAGAGAGGCGGACGGTGGAAGCGCCTCGTGAGGAGACCGGCGAAGTAGTCTCGGAGCTTCGCCCCGAAAGGCTTACGCCCAAGTAGGCGGCGACGGATTCCCCACGTTAAAAGGGAGAGGCATCGGCGTTTTTCTCTGTTTTTCAAAAATGCGCCCGTGCCGGTTGAGAGCGCAGCTGTATTTATCTATCTGTACAGCGCGAATTTAGGTGGTAACGCGAAAGACCTTCGTCCTAATTTAGGGACGGAGGTCTTTTTTCATCCCCGGCAGCTCTCCGGTCTCCATCAGCCCGATTGTTTCTCACTCATCCATGCGTCAGGAGGAAAAAAATCATGCTGTTGTCCAAACTGCTTTCTCGCACGACCTTCGATTCGTATGCGGACTTCAAAAAGAACTATGAGCTGCGCGTCCCCGCCCGCTTCAATTTTGCGCGCGACGTGGTGGACGCCTGGGCGGAGGCCGATCCCCGGAAGCGCGCGCTGGTCTGGCTCAATGACCGCGGCGAGCGCCGGGAATTCACCTTTGCGGAGATCTCCGAGCTGTCGAAAAAGGCCGCGAACTATTTAAGCTCCCTCGGCCTGAAAAAAGGCGACCGCGTCCTGACCCTGCTCAAGCGCAACTGGCAGTATTGGGTCACGGCGGTCGCGTGCCACCGCATGGGCGTGGTCATCATCCCCGCCTCGGTGCAGCTGGCCACCAAGGACATCGTCTACCGCGTCAACTTCGCAGGCATCCGCGCCATCATCGCTACCGACGACGAGTGGAGCCAGGGCCAGGTGGAAGAAGCCGCCAAGCAGTGTACGGGTCTGGACTACCTGCTGCTGGCGCGCGGCGGCAAGGAGGGTTGGCTGGACTACGACCGCGGCATCACGGAAGCCCCTGCTGAGTTCAACATGCCGGAGATCTACAATACGGACATCCTGCTTTCCTACTTCACCTCCGGCACCACGGGCATGCCCAAGCTGGTGGTGCACGACCAGACCTATCCGCTGGGGCACATCGTCACGGCGAAGTTCTGGCAGCGGGTGGAGGACGGCGGCCTGCACCTGACGGTTTCGGATTCCGGCTGGGCCAAGTTCGGCTGGGGCTGCATCTACGGCCAGTGGATCTCCGGCTCCGCCGTGCTGGGCTATGACTTTGACAAGTTCAACGCCCGCAACCTCATCAACACCATCCGCACCGAGCACCCGACCACCTTCTGCGTGCCGCCGACGATGTACCGCTTCATGATGAAGGAAGGCGTCACGCGCGAGGATTTCCTCTCCGTTCGCTCCTGCGGCACGGCGGGCGAACCGCTCGCCCCGGAGATCACCCGCGAGTTCCGGCGCATCACCGGCCTTGTGATCCACGAGGGCTTCGGTCAGAGCGAGAGCAGCGTGCTCATCGGCAACTTCCCGTGGTTCGATCCCCGCCCCGGCAGCCTGGGCAAGCCCTCTCCCCTTTACGACATCGCCATCGTCGATCAGAACGGCAACGAATGCCCCGTCGGCCAGGAGGGCGAGATCGTCATCCGCAATCTGGACAAGGGTGTGCCTCCGGGACTGCTGCGCGGCTACTGGTCCGAGGGCGGCCTGCACCGCAGCTACGGCAACGTTTACCACACAAACGACGTGGCCTGGGCGGACGAAAACGGCTTCTACTGGTATGTGGGCCGCAACGACGACGTCATCAAGTGCTCCGGCTACCGCATCGGGCCGTTCGAGATCGAGAGCGTGCTGCTGACCCACCCCGCCGTGCACGAGGTGGCCATCACCGCCGCGCCCGACCCGATCCGCGGCCAGGTGGTGTGCGCCAGCATCGTGCTGAGCGAAGGCTTCGAGGGCACCGACGAGCTGACCCGCGAATTGCAGACCTACGTCAAGCGCTTGACCGCGCCCTACAAATACCCCCGCGTGGTGCATTATGTCGAAAGCCTGCCCAAGACGGTCTCCGGCAAGATCTCCCGCGCCCAGATTCGCGCGGGCGCGACGCAGGAGCAGTGACCTCTCTTTCGAAAACCAGTCGTTTTGACCTGAAACATCGACATTTCAGAGCCCGACGCTTTACGGCGCCGGGCTTTTGGTTTATAATGGAAATGTGAACATTTTATAAAGATCGCGGCGGACAGCTGCATTCCGCCCCGATCCGTTTGGTTCGCAACCCCATCAAAAAGCGAGGTGAATTTACTTTGAAAACGCTGATCCTCTCCTGCAATACAGGCGGAGGACACAACACAGCGGGCCGCGCGCTGCTCGAGGAGCTGAACCGACGGGATCTCCCCGCCGAGATGCTGGACGCGCTGTCCTTCGGGCGCAAGCACACCTCCCGCATCGTCAGCCAGAGCTACATCAGCGTGGCGTCCGTCACGCCCAAGCTCTTCGGCGGCATCTATCATCTGGGAGATTTCATCAGCTCGTCGCATCGCAAGTCGCCGGTGTATCTGGCCAACGCGCATTATGCCGAAACCCTGCACCGCTACATCGTGGAAAACGGTTTTGACACGGTGCTCTGCCCGCATCTGTTTCCCGCGGAGGCGCTGACCTGGGCGCGAAAAAAACTGGGCGGCACCTACAAATTCTACATGGTCGCCACGGATTACACCTGCATCCCCTTCACCGAAGAGACCGAGCCGGACGCCTTCTTCATCCCGCACGCCGACCTCATCCCCGAATATGAGGAAAAGGGCGTGCCGCGGGACAAGCTGCTGGTCACGGGCATCCCGGTATCGCGCCGCTTCCCGGAGCACATGGAAAAGGCGGCGGCGCGGCAGGCGCTAAACCTGTCCCGGAGCGCGCACATCTGCCTGATGATGACGGGCTCGATGGGCTTTGGCGACATTCTGCCGCTGCCCGAAAAGCTGTGCGCCGCAGAGGCGGATGTGCAAGTGATCGTGCTCACCGGCAGCAACGCCGAAATGCGCAAGCGGCTGGCCGAGCGCTACGGCAGCAGCGGCCGGGTGATCGCGCTGCCCTTTACCGACCGCGTAGCGGACTACATGGCGGCCTGCGACGTGATGCTGTCCAAGCCGGGCGGGCTGACCTCCACCGAAGCTGCGGCGCTGAACGTGCCGCTGATCCACACCGACCCCATTCCCGGGTGCGAAACGCGCAACGCCGCCTTCTTTCAGGAGCACGGCATGTCTTTGCGGGCAGTCGGGACGGAGGAAATCGCTCAAACGGCAGCCTCCCTTCTTTACAACGCTCCTCTCCAGCAGGCCATGATCCAGGCGCAGGCGAAAACCATCAACGCCTATGCCGCGCGCGATGCGATCGATCTGGCGCTGGAGCGCTGCACTTCCCCCGGCGTTTGACGCGCCTTCTTTCTGAAAGGGGAATCCATCTCATGCCTGATTTTTTCATTCCGGTCTTATATTCCATCTTCGGTTTTCTGCTGGGCGGGGTTCTTTTTTCCTATCATCTTCCCAAGCTGCTGCGCGGCGTGGACATTGTGGCGCTCTCGCCCGACCACAATCCGGGCACGGCCAATGCAGTCAAGCTCTGCGGCCTGCCGCTGGGGCTGCTGTGCCTTGCGCTGGACATGGCAAAGGGCTTTCTGCCGGTGTGGCTGGCGATGCGGCGCCTGCCGCCCGATACGCTCTGGCTCGCGCCGGTGCTGCTGGCGCCCGTGCTGGGTCACGCTCTGGCGGTGTTTTATCCCTTCCGCGGCGGCAAGGCGGTCGCCGTGACCTTCGGCACGCTGCTGGGACTGCTGCCGTTCAGCTACGCGGTGTTCGCGCTGGCGCTGCCGTATATCTTCTTTTCGACCATCATCGTGCTGCACCCCAACGAGCGGCGCTCGGTGGTCAGCTTCTTCCTGCTCGGCGCGTTCTGCGTGCTGGCCTCGCTGCGGACGCATCATTTCGGCGTGGCGCTGGGCACCTCCGGCATCGCCCTGGTCGGCATGTGGAAGAACCGCGTCCGCGATCCCCTCTTTCGCCGCCGCCCCGACCTCGAAGAATCCCGTTCCTAAACATGGCGTTCTCATAGCAGGTTAGAATGCCTCATGGCTCCCCTGTACCCGCAGGGTTCGCGCAGCGAACCTGGAGCATGAGCTTATTTCTTAAAAACAGCGCGGTGCGCTGTTTTTAAGAAATAAGCCATGCGCAACACCGGAATGTCCCGCAGGGGCATTTCGGTGCGAAGGGGGGAGCTGTCACGCCCGTGGCGTGACTGAGGGGTTGTCTCTCCCGCACTCGCCCGGCTTTCCCTCCCCTGAGGGGGGCGCGGGGGGAGCCCGCAGGCTCCCCCCGCCTGCACCGAATAGGCCCCCGGTCCTTCTCTAAGGATCGGGGGCCTATTCGGTGCGCTGGCTTTATCGGATTTTCTGCGGATAGTGCGCGCGCTCGCCGCCGATGAGGGGCGGGCGGGTCGTTGCGGCGCAAAGGTGCGCCTCGCCGATGGTCTTCTGCTCCAGTCGCACCGGCACGGCCACGCGCTTTAAGTGCATGCCGATCAGCGTATCGCCGATGTCCAGCCCGGCCGACGCCTGAATCGTCTCGCACAGGCAGGGCTCTTCCAGCGCGCGGTAATAGGCCGTCGCCATCGAGCCGCCCGCGTGCTCCCAGGGCTCGGCGCAGACCTCGGTCAGATGGTTGTCCTCCAGCGCCTGACGTGGAATCACGAGGCTGCGGTTCAGGTGTTCGCAGCACTGCACGGCCAGCACGCCGCCGCGGGCGAGCACCGGCTCCATCAGTCCCCGCAGCACCTCCTGGGCGACCTCCAGCGTGCCGGACGAACCGATGCGCTTGCCCATGATCTCCGAAGTAGAGCAGCCCACCACCACGATCTGTCCTTTTTTCAAATTGGCGCGCTCGCAAAGCTCGTTCATCGCCTTGAGCGCTTCCTGATAAAGCTCCATCTTTCAAACGCCTCCCGAAAAGATCCCTTTTTCTTCTGCCAGTATAGCACATTTTTGCTTCCCCGCAACAGGGTTCACAGAAAGTTTGGATCTGCTCCTTCAAATCTTCCCAATTCCGGGGTATAATGGAGGATATATTCTCAGGAAAGAGGGTGCCGCTGTGTTCGGCTATGTGCGACCCTGCCGTCCGGAGCTGAAGCTGCGACAGGACGCGTTCTTCCGCTCCTACTATTGCGGCGTGTGCCGCACGCTGGGCAAGCGCTCCGGGCCGCTGTGCCGCGCGCTGCTGCGGTACGATCTGGCGTTCCTTGCGCTGGTGCGCGACGGCGTGAACGACGATTCCTCCCTTTCCAAGCTGCGCTGTCCCGTCAAGGGCACGAAACTGAACCTGATGCAGGGCGGCAGCATCGACTTTGCGGCAGATGCGCACCTGCTGCTGACCGGCGCGAAGATCCGTGACGACCGTGCCGACGGGCGGAAGCTCATGGCGATCCCCGGCGTGCTGCTCTCCCCGGCGGTCAAAAAGGCCGCCCGGCTGCACCCGGAGCTGAGCGCCGCGCTGGACAAGATGATGGATGCGCAGCAGAAGCTGGAAGCGGACGGCTGCGACGATCCGGATGAGGCCGCCGAGCCCTTCGCGCAGTTTTTAGCCACGCTGTTTTCCATCGACATGCCGGAGGAGGCCAAGCCCGCGCTGCGATACATGGGCTACAACATCGGCAAATGGATCACCTGGCTGGACGCGCTGGACGATTTTGACAAGGACGAGAAAAAGGGCGCGTACAATCTCTGGCGCGCGGCAGGCTTTGACCGCAAAAAGGCGTGCGAATGGGCGCTGCCGCTGCTGGCGGAATGCGTGCGGCAGGCGCAGCTGAGTGCCGATCTGCTCGATGCGCGCAAAACAAACGAACTGATCGACAATATACTCACCGAAGGCATGCCGCGCGTGATGGACGCCGTGGCGGAAGGAAGGAGGCTGGACGATGGATCCCTATAAGGAGCTGGGCGTTTCCCCGTCCGCCAGCGACGACGAAATCAAGACCGCATACCGCAATCTGGTCAAAAAATACCACCCCGACCGCTACGCCAACGCGCCCAAGGATGTGCAGGACAGCGTCAGCGAAAAGGTCAAGCGCATCAACGCAGCCTACGACGAGATCAAGCGCATCCGCTCCGGCGGCGGCGCATCATCCGGTTACGGCGGCGCTTCGCAGGGCTACGGATCGTCCTACGGCTATGGCGGTGCGTCCTATGGCGGCTCGTCCTCATCCGGCCCGCAGTACGCTTCGTCGGAGCAGTTTCAGGACATCCGCGAGATGATCCGGCGCGGTCTGATCCTTCAGGCGGCGGAGGCGCTGAACCGCGTGCAGAACCGCACGGCGGAGTGGCACTATCTCTACGGATTGGTTTCCATGCGGCAGGGGATGTATTCCCGTGCGCAGCAGGAATTCCAGACCGCTGCCAACATGGATCCCGCCAATCCGGAATACCGCAGCGCCGCCGAGCAGATGCGCGGCGTCTATCAGCAGGCGCACCGGCGCACGTCGATGGGCGGCACGGACAGCCTGCTGTGCAACCTCTGCCAGTGCCTGGCCTGCATGAGCCTGTGCAGCGGGGGCGGCGGTATTTTCTGCTGCTGACGATTGCAAATACTACTCGGAATCGAGGTTATGACATATGCCGGCACTCTATCACACCCATCCGGAACAGACGGATTTCACCGCGCAGGTGGTTTCCTGCGAAGCTGTTCCCGATAAAGAGAATCTTTGGCGGGTCGTGCTTTCCGACACGGCTTTTTATCCCACCGGCGGCGGTCAGCCCTGTGATGCGGGCACGCTGAACGGCTGCGAGGTGACGGATGTGACCCATGACGGGGACGATGCGCCCATCGTGCATTTTGTGCGCAGCGCGCAGCCGCTCTCGGGCGAAGTGACGGGGCACATCGACGCGCAGCGCCGCCTGGATCACACGCAGCAGCATTCCGGCCAGCACCTGATCTCCCATGTGCTCTACGAGCGCTTCGGGGCGTATTCGCTGGGGCTGCACGTCGGCGCGCAGGACAGCTATGTTGATCTGACCGACGACGGCTCCTGGGAAATGACGCGGCGCATTGCGGACGAGGCCGAGCAGGAGATCGCGCAGTGGATTGCGCGCAACGAGCCGGTGCGCTGCTTCTTCCCCACGGCGAAGGAACTGGAGCAGCTGCCGCTGCGCAAAAAGCCCGACCCGCATGAGGCGCTGCGCATCGTGTGCATCGGTTCTGAAGAAGCGGTCGCCTGCTGCGGCACGCACGTCGCCACCACCGGGCAGGTGCAGGCGGTGCGCATCCTCTCCTGGCAGCAGAGCCACGGCAACCTGCGCATCTTCTTCGTGGCGGGGCTGCGCGCGCTGAATTACGCGCGGGTTCGCATCGAACAGGCGGATGCGGCGGCCAAGCAGCTCTCCTGCAACGTGAGCGACCTTGCCGCCGCCGTTGAGCGGCTCAAAATGCAGACGGCGGAGCTGAGCCATGCGCTTGCCGAGCTGCGCCGCGAGCAGACTGTGCAGAAGCTCTCCGCCTTGGAGCCGCTGAATGCGCCCTGCGGCCCGCTCTATGCCGCGCAGCTCGACGGCGCGGATACCGACGCGCTCAAGGACGGCCTGAACCTGCTGACCCGCCGCGAAGGCGCGGTCTGCTTCCTCTGCGCCGAGCAGCCCGGCGGCGGCTATTCCGTCGCGCTGGGCGTGGGCGAAGGCTCTCCCATCCGTGCGGGAGACGCGCTGCGCAAACTGCTCCCCCTGCTCGACGGCAAGGGCGGCGGCCGCCCCGACAGCGCCTTCGGCCGCTGCGCCAGGATGGATCTCGATCTCGTGAAAAAAACGCTTTCCGAGCTGTGATTTTTCAACGAAAGCAGAACATGAGGGGCTCTTGGGCTCCCCTGTATTCAAAGGATTCGCGCAGCACCTAAGGGCGCAACCGGCAACCCTTCCGTCTCGGCTGCGCCGAGACACCTCCCCTTACACAGGGGAGGCTTCAGGTGCGCCGGGGAAGTCTTCGCTCTTCTTCCTAGGAGGAGCCTCGGAACTTCCTGCCGTTCCTTGCTTTTTTCGTCAAATTCCGCTATACTGTTGGAACAAGCCTACAAAATGGAGGGATTCAATTATGGAACTGAAATACAAGACGCACGGGACCTGCTCCCAGCAAATCAATGTCGACATTGAGGACGGCGTCGTCAAGGACGTCGAGTTTATCGGCGGCTGCCGCGGCAACACCCAGGGCGTGGCCGCGCTGGCCAAGGGCCGCAAGGTCGAGGACGTCATCGCCGCCTGTGAAGGACTCCAGTGCCGCAACGGCACCTCCTGTCCCGACCAGCTCGCGCAGGCCCTCAAGTCCGCGCTGAGCAAGTAAAATTTATTTCTAGCACAAAGCAGGGAACAGATCCAAACGATCTGTTCCCTGCTTTGTTTTTATTCCCATTCAACCTCATACTTCAGCACTTTCCACTTGCCATCCATCTTTACCACGATAACTGTGGATGTGTATCTGCTTGTTTCATCTTCTCCTTTAATCTTTCTCTTAACGGTTATTTCTTTTGCCTCTTGTATTAAATCCCTATCAAATCCAGAACTCTCCTCAAGTTCTGTCAGCCAATAATCCTGGTCCTTCATTAACTTTTTAATGGAAACATTCTTTGTCTTTGTCGCTTCTACGGTCTCTTTATATTCCCCATATAAATCCTCACAGATTTCTTTGTAATATTCATCCGTCACCCTGTAATACTCTTTCCAAGAATCGATCGCCGCATCATAGATTTCCTCTGCATTTTCAAAAAAAGCAGCCTCATCACCGTCATAATCGGACAGTGTCTTTTTTATCGAGTCATAAGCGAGAAGTGAATCTGCCTTTTGGCCATCTGTTGTCAGCGCCTTCACATACCTCACCGCAACCGCCTCCGGCGAATTGTAGCGATACACGCCGACCAGCACGCCGGCAACGGCCAGCACAACGACGACCGCGGCGACAATCAGCGCGGCAAGCGTCCAGACCTTTTTGTTTTTAGATGATCTGACTTTCTCTTTTTTCGTTTGCACGCTGCTTACTTCCGGATTATCCTGTACCGGCGCTTCCTGCACGGTTTCCTGCTGAGATACGTTGTTCTGCTCATCCATGGTTGTTTCCTCCGCTCTCCTATTTTCAGGTCTCCGCGCCCATTATAAAACATTTTGTTTTATAATGCAAGATAACATTTTGTTTTGCGTATACTTTTTCCGTAAGATCAAAAGGGGAGGTGCGGAAAAAGTGTACCGTCGCATTCGCGACCTGCGCGTCGACAGGGATCTTTTGCAGAAAGACCTCGCAGAATACCTGCAATGTACGCAAGTCTGCTATTCCCACTACGAAATCGGCAAGCGCGATATCCCCACGGATGTACTGATTAAGCTCGCTGATTTCTACGGTACCAGCATCGATTACCTGCTCTCCCGCACCGATGAAAAAAAGCCCTATCCTCCTCTGCGATGAAAACACCGCGTCGGCTTTTTGCCTAAACGGTGTTTTTTGATATTGAACCAGCGGTTTAGTGACAGGGCCGGAAAAAGAGCGTAAAATAGGCTGTGAAATGAGATACCGAAACGAACGGAGGGACGAAAAAATGAATCTCAAGGAAGCATTCCGTTTTCAGAATAAGCTGTCGGCGCTGATGGAAGAGGCGCAGGGCATTCTGTCGCAGGACGCGAACGTGATGCAGATTCGGAACACGTATCTGCGCCGCAAGGTCATGGAGGGCGCGGAGGACGAGACGACGATCGAGACGCCGCCGAGCGAATTTGCCGCGCAGATCACGGAGGTTGCGGAGTTTCTGATCTATCTGCTGCGCGAAAAGGAAAAGCTCGGCCGTGCCATCCGCACGGCGAAAAACGCCCTGCCCATCGACATGGACAGCGAGGTCGGCCTCAACGGCGACCGGCAGGCCATCGCGCGCACGCTGCGGCGCATGGCGGGGCTGCGCAGCTCCGAAAGCCTGATTCCCGGCGGCGGCACGGGCTACCGCTTCAATCAGGAGGGAAACCAGGTGATGTATCGCTGCGACGTCAAGCGCGTGGCGACGATCCACTTCAACCGCGTGACGGTGCGCAACCTCGCGTCGGAAATGGACCGCAAGGCCGATGCGACCTCCGAGGAGCTGGACAGGTGCCTGGTCAACGCCAAGGTCAATTACGACGCGCCCTTTGACGTCAACGACGCCTTCGCGGAGGTCTTCGAGGCCTTTGCCGGCGGCGAAAACGCCTGATTTTCCCATGCTCCGGCTGCTTTGGCGGCGGCAGGAAAGGCGGAAAGTGCGGAAACCGGTTCAGGCGCAGATGAACCATAACGCTGCGCATCTTGAAATGTGAGGAGAAAAGCGCTTCTTGAAAAAGCGATAAGGAAAATCCCACGCTTCCATCCGCGCGCTCTCTCCCTGCGTTTTCACGCTTTTTCGCAACTCTCTCCTTCCTCAGCTCATCCTTACGTCTCCATGCTGACAGGACGTTCGGGCGCATTGGGCGTCCCGAACGATCATCAAATTGCCTTCGGGCCAACTAAAAAAAGTCCGTACAGACTTTGGCTCTGTACGGACAAAAAGGGCGGAAGCGTTCCGTTTTTCCTGCCCCAGCCAAAGCAGCCGGGTCATCAATAAAAGAGAGCAGCAAGACGAATCCTGCTGCTCCTTTTTCAGCCATTTTTCTGTTGTTGAGGGATCGGCCGCGGGCACGAGGATCTGCTCCATCGGCACGCCCAGGAGCCGCCCCAGCGCGTAGAGGTTATCCACGGTCGGCAGGCTCTTGCCGCGCTGCCATTTGTAGATGGCCTGCGGCTCCTCAAAGCCGAAGTATTCCTGCAAATCGCGCACGGTCATGCCGCGCTCGGTGCGTAGGCGGACGATGTTGCGGCCGGTGGCCACAGGGTCGATGACCGGAAAGGTTTTCTGCATCGTTTTTGTCCTCCTTCAATGTTTTCCCGGAAGAGTAGTTCAGTATAACGCAAACGAACCAAAGATGCAACGGGTTTCGCCTGCATTTCCATCCGAAAGGAGATGATTCCATGAAAACCAATCTTCCCGCCGTCAAGATGAGCAAGCGCGCCCGCAAGGCGCTGGACGCGCAGGCCCGCGGCAACTGGAACGGCGTGGTTCCCGTCACGCGCGTCGTGCCGGACAAAAAGGCCTACGACCGCCGCCGGGCGCGCCGCGCGGATCGGGCGCAGCTGCTGTCGGTCGAATAAGCGCTGTAAAAAAACTGCGCACACGGGAAAGCAGTGCGCGTCCACGTCCGAAATCCCATTCTTCACGAAAACTTTAACAGAAACTGCGTTAAAAACTCGCCTTGCTCTGTTAAACTATCAGAGATTGACCGAAATTTCAGCAGAGAGTGGGCGCGAAGGTGCTTCGCGCTGGAAAGCGAGAGAAATGAGCCAGAATTTGTTTGAAACCCTTTCCCTATCGCCCGAGGTGCTTCAGGCCGTGGGCGAGATGAACTATAATGAAATGACGCCGATCCAGGCGGCGGCAATCCCGCTGATTCTGGATGGACAGGACATCGTCGGCCGCTCCTCCACCGGCACGGGCAAGACGGCGGCCTTCGGCCTGCCCGCAGTGGAGCGCTGCGGGCGCGTGCTGCCCAACCGCCCGCAGGTGCTGGTGCTCGCCCCCACGCGCGAGCTGGCGCTGCAGATCAGCGGCGAGATGCGGAAATACGCCAAATTCAAGCCCTCCGTGCGCATTGCGACGATCTACGGCGGTGATTCCATCACGGCGCAGATGGGGCTGCTGCGCACGGCAAACCTGGTCGTCGGCACGCCCGGCCGCGTGATGGATCACATGCGCCGCGAGACGCTGCTGCTCGACCAGCTTGAAATGGTGGTGCTGGACGAGGCGGACGAGATGCTGAACATGGGCTTTGTGGACGACATCCGGCAGATCCTTTCCGCCGCGCCGGAAGAGCGGCAGACGCTGCTGTTCTCCGCGACGATGCCGCCCGCAATCCTGAGCCTGACGCGCCAGTTCCAGCATGAGCCGCGCGTGGTGGCGGTGGATGGCGGCCAGCGCACGCTCGATTCCATCGAGCAGCTCTTTTATCACGTCCCGCAGACGCAGAAGATGCAGGCGCTCAACCTGCTGCTCCAGCGCTACGGCGGCGGGCGCTCGCTGGTGTTCTGCAACACGCGCCGCATGGTGGACGAGCTGACGGAATACCTGGCGGGCTGCGGCTTTTCCGCCGCGTCGCTGCACGGCGAAATGACGCAGAACCTGCGCAGCAAGGTGATGAGCGACTTTAAGATGGGCCGCCTTTCGGTGCTGGTGGCGACCGACGTGGCCGCCCGCGGCATCGACGTGGAGGACGTGCGCGCGGTATTCAACTATGACATCCCGGAGGACGACGAGAGCTACATCCACCGCATCGGCCGCACGGGGCGCGCGGGGCGCAGCGGCGCGTCGCACACGCTGGCCTGCACACCGGGGCAGATTCGCCGTGTCAAGGAGCTGGAGCGTTTCCTGCGCCAGCCCATCCATCGCGCCTATCTGCCCAAGAAGGATGAAATCTACGAGCTGCGCCGCAGCGAAGCCAAGGAGCGCGTGCTGGCGCAGATGAACACGATGGATAACCTCACCTGGGGGCCGGTGGTGGAGGAGCTGGTCGCCAGCGGCGTGGATCTTTCCTCGCTGGCGTGCACGCTGATGCGCCTTTCCGCCACCGAAAATGCGATGGATCTGCCGGACGCTGCGGACATCATTCCGGTGACGAGGCCGCAGCAGCCGCGCGCCGCGCAGGGATCGGCCGACCCCGCCGCCCGCGGCCCGAAGAAGCCCCGCCACACGCTCGGCGCGGACAGCGTGACGCTGACCGCCTCCATCGGCCGGGCGCAGCGCATCGCACCCAACTTCCTGGTCAGCGCAATTGTGGAGGGCGCGTCGGTGCCCGCGGCGCAGATCGGCAAGATCGACATCTTCCCCGATTTCAGCCGGATTGAAGTGACCCCGGAGGCCGCCAAGCGCATCCTGCAAACCATGCAGCTGACGCGCATCAAGGGCTGCCGCGTGCGCTTCTCGCTGGATGCAAACGCGCCTGCCGCCCATGCGCACGGCGCCAAGCGCCCGCCCGTCAAGCGTCCCCGCAAGGAAAAGAAATAAGTTTTGCATAAAAGCAAGAGCCGCCGTTCCGATTTCGGAGCGGCGGCTCGTCTTATTTATTTTTCTTTGTCAAAAAGGGAATGTGCCGGTTGCTGTTTTCCGGAATGAGCCGCAGATGGATCAGCAGCGGATTCATCAGCCGGAAGATCAGCACCATCAGCGCAGTTTCCAGCGGCAGCAGCACGAGGTTTTTGACGACGCTCTTGGCGAGATAATAATAAAACGCCTTGCCCATCATCATCGAGTTCCAAAGCGACCCCAGCAGCATATTGACCAGCACGTTGATGGTCAGCTTGCACAGGAATACCCGCACCACGGACAAGTCCCTGCGGTAAAGGAACAGCCCGTAGATCAGCCCGCCCAGCATGGACGACAGCGTATATCCCGGAAAAAACGGCCCGGACGGCGCAATGGCGAAGCTGAGCAGATCCGCTGCGCAACCCGCGACCACCGCCATCAACGGCCCGTAGACCGATGCGCCCAGCGCAATGATGAAAAAGGTGAAATAGATGCGCAGGCTGCTGTCTCCCAGCGGGATAAACACCGATCCCACCGCGATGCGCAGCGCCAGCAGCATTGCGCATACCGCCAGCATCCGCACCGACGAGAACCGCTTTGCCGCGCCCTTCCAATAGTCCTTACTCCAAATGCTTTTGTTCATCTCTTCGCCCATCGGCCTTCCTCCTCTGTTTGGTCAAACTCACTTCTGCACCGACGAACGGCTTTCCCGCAGCGCGGCAAACCCTCCGGTGAACGCGCGGGGACGCTGCGCAACCCCGTGGCCTAGGCTCGCGGCCTCCGGTGTCCTTGCCGAGTCTCCGCCAACACCTCGTGGTCTACGCGCCTTTGTGAATCTCCCGCGCGATCTCCTTGCCGCGATCGGTCGCAGCGATGCCGCCCTGCGCTGTTTCCTTCAGTTCCGGCGGAAGCTGACGACCCACGCGGTACATCGCCCCCACCACCTGGTCGGCGGGGATCGGAAAAACCTGTCCCGCCAGCGCCTGATCCGCGCTGACCAGGGCGCTGACCGCCTGCGAAGCGTTGCGCTGCGCGCACGGCACCTGCACCAGCCCCGCCACCGGGTCGCACACCAGCCCCATGCACGCCGAAAGCGCGTGGGAAAACGCGGAGAGCATCTGCGGCAAAGTGCCGCCGCACAGCTGCACCGCCGCTGCGGCCGCCATCGCCGCCGCCACGCCGCACTCCGCCTGACAGCCGCCCTCCGCGCCCGCGACGGTGGCGTTCTTCATCACCACCGCGCCGAAGCCGGACGCAGTCAGCAGCGCATCGATCACTTCACTTCTCGAAAGGCCGCGCGCCTCCTGCATCGTCAGCAGCACGGCGGGCAGGATGCCGCAGGAGCCCGCCGTGGGCGCAGCGCAGATGCGGCCCATCGAGGCGTTGACCTCGCTGCACGAATAGGCCCGCGCCATCACGCGGTTGAGGAATCCGCCGCACAGCGTTTCCCCCGCCGCGTAGCGCCACTGTTTCTCCGCCACGCCATCGATCAATCCGCCCACGGCGTGCAGCGGGCCGTTCAGCGCGCGCGCCGCCGCGTCCTCCATCACGCGCAGCCGCTCATCCAGCGCGCGCAGGATCTCCTCCTCGCTGCGTCCGGTGAGCTTTTTCTCATTTTCCAAGAAGAGATGCGCGGGCGTCCAACCGCGCTCCCGGCAGATTTTCTCCACATCCGCAAAGCTGTTATACACGCTCCGCCCCTCCTTCCGCCGCATCGGTCGCATCGATGGCGCGCACCGAAATCACGTCCGGCACGCGGCTGATCTCGCGCACGACCTCCCTGGGTAGCCCGCCGTCGATTTCGATCACGCAGCAGGCCGCCCCGCCCCGCGCCGTGCGGGACAGGCGCATCACGCCGATATTCAGCCCGTTGGACGCGAGGATGTGCGTCACGGTGCTGACCATGCCGCGCTTGTCCTGATGCGCGATCACCAGCGTGGGCGCGTCGGCGGTGATTTCCGCCGCATACTCCCCGATGCGGGTGATCAGAATGCGCCCGCCGCCCAGCGACGCGCCCACCACGTCCAGCGTACTGCCGTCCGGATGCGTGAAGGTCATTTTGACGCTGTTTTCGTGCGCGTCGGGCAATTCCGTGAGGTAAAAGTCGTATTGCAGCCCGCGTTCCTTCGCGATGTCAAACGAGGTGCGCAGCCGCTCATCCTGCGGCGACAGCCCCAGCGCCCCGGCCACCAGCGCGCGGTCGGTGCCGTGGCCGCGGTAGGTGCGCGCAAAGGAACCGTGCAGCCCGAAGGAGACGCGCGTAAACTCTCCCGCGATCTGCCGCGCGACGAACGCCAGCCGCGCCGCGCCCGCCGTATGCGAAGACGAAGGCCCGATCATGACCGGACCCACCACGTCAAAGATCGAAAGATCCATTCGTCTTTTCCTCCTCTGTCGGCTCCGCGGCTTCCGCTTCGGCTTCTTCCGCAGCGGCGTTCTCGTGAACTTCCGCGGTTTTCTCCGTTTGGTCAAGCTCTTCTTCGGCTTCCGCCCAAACTTCCTCTGCTTCTACCGCTTCCTCTGCTTTTTCCCTCTCCGGCTCGTCCGTTTTTTCCGGTTTTACCGATGCCTGTGCGGCTTTTTCCGCCTTTTTCTGCGTCCAGCGGCCGATCAGCAGCTGGGGCAGCAGCGTCAGCAGCGCGCAGGGAATCGCGCCGATCATGCCGAAAAGCCGGGTTGCGGGAATCAGCGCCCAGCCAACGGCCGCCGCAGCCCCCAGCCCCAGCCCCATCCACTCGCCCAGCGGGCAGGCTTCCCATCTGCAAAAGCGCGCCCAGAGGAACGCCGCCGTCACGGTGGAGAGCAGCAGTCCCGCAAGCGCGTAATCCTGAAGCGGGCGGTTGGGATCGAGCGCCAGCACAAACGCCAGCACGGCGGAGAGTGCCGCAGCGCCCATTGCGGTGCGCATCAGCGGCTTTTCACGCGTTTCGCCGGTCAGCGGCAGCGCGATGTCCCACGCCGCAATGCTGCCGACCTCGGTCATCATCGCGCCCGCCGACAACAGCAGCGCAGAAGTCAGCCCCGCCGTCAGCACGGCGGACAACGGCTTGGGCAGCGATTCCATCGTCACGATCTGGATCAAAATGGTCTCGGCAGCGGTTCGGCTCTCCAGCGTAGCGTCCGCCGCGCGGCCGAGCAGCCCTGCGCCCGCGCACAGCAGGGTCAGCAGCACAATCGCCGCCGTCCCGATGCGCCCGCCCCGCCGCATGGCTTTTTCCCGCTCCGCCGCCAGCGCGCGGTGCGGGAAGGCAACCAGACCGACCGCCCCCACGCCCCACAGCGCGTCGGATGCAACCGTCGTCCAGCCCAGGACACTTTCCGCCTTTTGGGGGGCAAGCAGCTCTGTCAGCGGGATCTTGGCGGAGCCGAGCATCTCTTGCGCCAGCACAAACGCCGCCAGCACTGTGCCCGCCGCCAGCGCCACACCGAGCCTGTCCATATTCCGTCTTGCCGCCGTGCCGCACAGCACAGTCAGCATCAGGCTCAGCAGCGCCGCCGCGCCCAGCGAAATCGTCGTGTGCAGCGAAAACACGCTGGCCAGCACGCGCGCCGCCATCGCCAGCGCCCCCGCCGTCAGCGACAGCAGCGACAAAGCCTCCACCGCGCCCAGTCCCGCGCGGGCAAACCTGTCCTTGGCGCAGATCTCCGCGACGGTCAGCGAGGCCGGCTCCTGCGTGCGCAGCTTCGGTAGCATCCAGCACAGCTGTACGGCCAGCCCCGCGCACAGGCTCGCGGCCTGCACGCTGCGGCCCGCGCCGCCCAGATACAAGCTGCCGGGAATCACGCCCAGCAGCGCAAAGCCCGCCGCGCGCACCGTCAGCCCCGCCGCGGTATCCGCCGTTCCTCCGCCGGAGCGCAGCCGGTCGGCCATGGTTTTTTCCCTGCCCATAAAGACATATCCCATCCCCAGCAGCGCAATCACCGCCGCGAGGATCATCAAAAGGCTCCAGCCTTCTTCATTCAGCATCGTCAGAAAGAGCCCCTTTCTTCCATATTCCGACTTGTTTCAGTATAACACACGCCCCGCAAAAAAGGAATGTACATTGCGTTAAGCGCGCGGCGTGCGGTATAATGGGCTATACCTTGAAATCCCCGACGCAAAGGAGCGATAAAGATGAATTCCGCCTCTCTTTTCGATATCGGCGTGCTCATCCCCGACCTTCTTCTCCCCGAAAACGCGGACGCGCGCAAGTGGGCGTGCATCGCCTGCGACCAGTACACCTCCCAGCCCGAGATCTGGGACGCGATCGATGCAGAGGTGGGCGCTGCACCTTCCACGCTCCGTCTGATTCTGCCCGAAACCCAGCTGCCTGATGCGCCCGTGCGCGTGCCGGAAATTCAGAAAACCATGGAAGCCTACGCCCGCGACGTTCTGACGCGCCGCCTGCACGGCTTTGTGCTCACCGCGCGCACCACGCCCGCCGGCTGCCGCAAGGGGCTGATGCTGGCGGTGGATCTGGAACAATACGATTATTCTGCGGGTTCTGCCTCCCGCATTCGCGCCACGGAGGGCACGATCCTCTCGCGCATTCCGCCGCGGATGCAGGTGCGGCGCGGCGCGCTGCTCGAAAGCCCGCACATCATGCTGCTGGCGGACGACAAGGCGCGCACGCTGATCGAGCCGCTTTACGAAAAGCTGCACGCCTGCGCCCCCCTTTACGACACGGAGCTGATGCAGGACTGGGGACACTTAACCGGCTGGGCCGTGACCGATCCGGACGACCTTGCCGCCACGGAGCGCGCGCTGCTGGCTCTGGATCAAGCGCGCGGGGATGCGCCGCTGTTCGCAGTGGGCGACGGAAACCACTCCCTGGCCACGGCCAAGGCGGTCTGGGAAGAGCTCAAGCCCTCGCTCACGCCGGAGCAGCGGGAAATTCACCCCGCGCGCTGGGCGCTTTGCGAGGTGGTGAACCTTTACGACGAAGCGCTGGTGTTTGCGCCGATTCACCGTGTGCTGATGAACGTTCCCGATGTTTCCGAACTGCTGGCTGCGCTCTCCGCCGCCTCGGACGGGAGCGATGCGCAGGCGGAATTTGCCGCGCCGGGCGTTTCCCGCGTGCTGACCGGCCTGCCGGTGGAAGCGCTTCAGCCCGCGCTGGACGACTATCTTTCCGCGCATCCCGGCGTTTCCATCGACTATGTTCACGGCGACGATGCGGCGCGGGCGCTGGGCCGCCGCCCCGGCTGCTGCGCGCTGCTGCCGGATGTGCTGGATAAGCTGCGGCTTTTCCCGTCGGTTGCGCACGGGCCGCTGCCGCGCAAGGCGTTCTCGATGGGGCAGGCGAGCGAAAAGCGCTGCTATTTCGAGTGCCGCCGCATCCGGTAAAGGAGGTTCTGCGATGGAACAGGCGGTTTCTCCTTTCGGAAAAAAAGCCCCGGCCGGTCTTTCCGGCACGGAGCTGAAAGTCATCGCGATCCTGTCGATGCTGATCGACCATCTGGCGGACACATTTTTTCCCGGCTACGGCAGGGAGTGGTGGCTGATCGGGCTGCACCTGATCGGCCGTCTGGCCGCGCCCATCCTGTGGTTCATGGCCGCGGAAGGCTACCGCCACACGCACAATCTGAAGAAATACCTGCTGAGGCTTTTCGTGTTCGCGGTGGTTTCGCACTTTGCCTACACCTTCTGCTTCGGCATCTCGCCGATTCCCTTCCGGGATTCGGTGCTGAATCAGACCAGCGTGATCTGGCCGCTGTTTCTGGCGGTCATCGCGCTTTACGTCTGCGACGACGAAAAGCGTGCCTTCCCGCTGAAGGCCTGGCAGAAAACCCTGCTGATCCTGCTGCTGTGCGCGCTGGCGTTTCCTTCGGACTGGTCGTGTTTCCCGGTTCTCTGCACGCTGCACATCGACGCCAACCGCGGCAATCTGAAAAAACAGGTGCTGGGGATGCTGGCCTATCTTTCGATGTATGTGCTGGTGTGGTGCCTGTGCATTGACGTGGTCTACGGCCTGCTGCAATTCGGCGTGGTGCTCGTCTGGCCGCTGATCCACTTTTACAACGGCACGCGCGGCAAAATGCCCGGCGGCAAATGGTTCTTCTATTTCTTTTACGCAGGACACCTGTTCCTGTGTGGGCTGCTGCGTCTCCTGCTGCACGGCTAGAGCGTCTCGGCCGGTTTATCTTCCCTAAAGGGGGGTGTGGGGGGAGCCGCAGCTCCCCCCACCTGCAAGGGGCGCGGGGGTACGGCTATGCCGTACCCCCGCGCCCCTTGCCTTCCCGTCAAACATCCTTCCAGAAATTGCCCACGGGTTTGAGCTCAAAGGTGCCGTCCCGCAGCGCGTCCGCAGCGGCACGCACCTCGGCGCGCAGCCGGTCGGTGACGGTCGTAAAGGTTTCCTCGTAGATGATGCGGATCGTGCCGTCCGCCACGAGCTGATGCGCCAGCGGCACCAGCAGATAACTGCGGTAGTTGGCGATCTGCTCGTCGTTCCAAAATTCCTTGAGCGGCGCGTAGATCTCCTCCTCGCAGAAGCGGTCGCGCACCATGCTCAAAAGATTGGAAAAATCCTCGTTGTTGTTGCCCGGCTCCAGCGTAAACAGCATCCGGAAGAACAGGTTCCAATCGTAATCGGTGTTCATCTGGCTGATGAAATAATCGGCCAGTATATTGAGGAACGGCTCGCCGCCCTCATAGGGGGCTTCGAGCAGCAGCGGCGCTTCAAAGTCGATCTCCGCGCCCGCAATGCGGCTGATGCGCTGAAAAACATCCATCACGCTCTGCTCTTTCCGATTTTCCAGCTTGCTGTATTGCGAGAGGATATAGCGGCTCAAGATGTTGCAGGAGCTCTTGATGTTGAGCGTAAAGCCGAGCGATTTTTGCATCTTGAAGAAGAAGAGGTCGGAAATGGTCTTGGCCAGCATCTCCTGCATGGGACCCTGGCGCAGGTTGCTTCTCCCCAGATCGCTTTGCAGCTGAATCTGGTTATAGATCAGATAGAGCTGCCGGTCGATAGAGCGCAGGTTGTCGTAGGCGGAAGAGAGCATCTCCTTCATGAAGGTATCCATCAGCAGATACCGGTTGTTTTTATAGATGATCTCGTGCTCGACTTCAGCCCAGAAGACGTGCACCAGCGCCTTGATCTGCAATTCGAAGCGGACGCTCTGGCCGATGGGGCCGCAAAGTCCGTCGATGCGGTAGATGGCGTAGCCGTTGTTCTGGATCTGCGGTTGCTCGCCGCTCAACTCCATGCGGATGTTGGGCTGGTCGGGCGCGCAGTACAGCCCATCGGCACACTTCTCGGTAAACGACGCGCGCAGGGTTTCGTAAATCAAGCTTTCCTCTTCCAGAAAGCGGCACTGGATGCGCACGCCGATCAAATCGGAAAGGTTCTGGATGATGCCCTCGGGATAGGCGTAGCGTTTATAGAGATTCTTCCGCAAAATCTTTTCGCGCAGGCTGCTCTCCCCTTTGACGCGGGTCGAGATATTGACCAGGCTCTCCTCGCGGTCGTCCAGCACGCGGTGAAAAAAATCGTGCAGCACGTCCGCATAGGTTTCCAGCATCTTGCGGTTGTCATTGAGAATCTTAACGGTTTGGTCGATCAGTTCAAAAACGGGAAGTCTTTCCATAGTTCACACAAACTCCGCTCTTTACTTTAATTCCATTGTAACACGATTTTCACCCTTTGTGGGCGTTTTCTCAAATAATTCAGAATTCCGAAACAAATGAAATTTCGGATTCAGATTCTTGCATTTCTCTCGGGAATAGAGTATGATGTTTTTGAATAACCCGCAAGGCTGCATCGCGCCCTTTGCGGAAAATGCAGCTCCGCGCTGCGCTGAAGAGGGGGAGAATCTCATGCAGAAGATCGCCATGAAAACGCCGCTGGTCGAAATGGACGGCGACGAAATGACGCGCGTGCTCTGGCAGTGGATCAAAGAGCTGCTCATCGAGCCGTATGTCGATCTCAAGACCGAATATTACGATCTGGGTCTGGTCAACCGCGACAAGACGGACGATCAGGTGACGGTGGACGCCGCCAACGCCACCGCCAAATACGGCGTAGCCGTCAAGTGCGCCACCATCACGCCCAACGCGCAGCGCGTGGAGGAATATTCCCTCAAGAAGATGTGGAAGTCCCCCAACGGCACCATCCGCGCCATGCTCGACGGCACGGTGTTCCGCGCGCCGATCCTGATCCGCGGCATTGAGCCGACCGTTCGCACCTGGAAGGCGCCCATCACCATCGCGCGCCACGCCTACGGCGACGTATACAAGAACACGGAGATGAAGATCCCCGGCCCCGGCAAGGCGGAGCTGGTCTACACCGCCGCCGACGGCACCGAGACGCACGCGCTGATTCACGATTTCAAGGGCGCGGGCATCATTCAGGGGCAGCACAATCTGGACGAATCCATCGAGTCCTTTGCGCGCAGCTGCTTTGAATACGCGCTGGACACCCGTCAGGATCTGTGGTTCTCCACCAAGGACACCATCTCCAAGATCTACGACCACAACTTCAAGGACATCTTTGCCAATCTTTTCGCCGCCGAATATGAAGAAAAGTTCAAGGCAGCGGGCATCGAATACTTCTACACGCTCATCGACGATGCGGTTGCGCGTGTCATCCGCTCCAAGGGCGGCTTCATCTGGGCGTGCAAGAACTACGACGGCGACGTGATGAGCGACATGATCGCCACGGCCTTCGGTTCGCTGTCGATGATGACCAGCGTGCTCGTCTCCCCCAAGGGCTATTACGAATACGAGGCGGCGCACGGCACCGTGACCCGTCACTACTACCGCTATCTCAAGGGCGAGGAGACCGGCACGAACCCCGTGGCGACCATTTTCGCCTGGACGGGCGCGCTGCGCAAGCGCGGCCAGCTGGACGATCTGCCCGATCTTGCCGCCTTTGCCGACAAGCTGGAAAAGGCCACCATCGACACCATCGAATCCGGCATCATGACGGGCGATCTGGCGTCGATCTTCCAGGGCGAGGCCAAGTCCGTTCCTTCCCGCGCCTTCATGCAGGCCATCGCCGAAAAGCTTTGAGGTAAAATCACAAAAAGGGGCGCATTTCAACGCGATGCGCTCCTTTTTCTCACCTTTTTGCGAAAGGATACTCCCATGTTTTTTCAGAAAGAGATCACCCTCAAGGACGGAACGCCCTGTCAGCTGCGCAGCGGACGGGAAGAGGACGCAGCCGATTTCGTCACCCTGTACAATCTGACCCACGCTGAAACCGATTTTCTGCTCTCCTATCCGGATGAGAGCCGCCTCACTGACGAGGGGGAGCGCGCTTTTCTCTCCGGCGTGGAGGACAGTTCGGATTCCATTGAAATCTGCGCCTTTGTGGACGGCAAGCTGGTCGGCTGTGCCGGTTTTTCACCCGTCGGCCGCCGCGAAAAGGTGCGCTGCCGCGCGGACTTCGGCATCAGCGTCCTCAAAGCCTACTGGGGCCGCGGCGTCGGCCGCGCGCTGACCGCCACCGTCCTCGACTGCGCCCGCCGCGCCGGTTATGCCCAGGTCGAGCTAAGCGTGGTGGCGGACAACGCCTCCGCCATCGCGCTGTATAAGAGCGTCGGCTTTGTGGAATACGGCCGCAACCCGCGCGGCTTCCGCTCCCGTTTTACGGGCTGGCAGGAGCTCGTGCTGATGCGGCTGGAGCTGGATTGACCTCAGAAGGCCTCCGAAAAGAGAACCCCCTATCCGTTTGACGAGTGCGTCAAAAGGCAAATTCGGAGAAATGAGCGGTATTTTTAGTTCGGTAAAAAGAAGGAAAGCGAGAACCATGGGTAAAAAGAAGATTCCCTGTCCCGTATGCGGAAAGTTGATGTTTGAGTATGAGGACTCTTATGACATCTGCGAAGAGTGTTACTGGGAAGATGATCAATTGCAAAAGGAAGAACCTGATTATGTCGGAGGACCAAATCGCATCAGCCTGAACCAATACAGAAAAGAATGTGAAGAACGACCAGACGGACTGAGAGGAGAAGAATTTTTCGATTTCCTTCGAAAAAAGTACCCGAAGGAGTTCTATTGGTGGGAAGAAGAATAAATTCAAAAAAGAGCATCTTGGATCATCAAGATGCTCTTTTCATCTATAAGCAGCACTGAAAAAGAGCCGGGCGGCGGACGAATTCATCCGCATACCCGGCAGAGGTGGGGTCAAATTCAAAACATCAATCGGCAAAGCCGTGAGGATGGCTCTTGTGCCACTTCCACGCAGAAGCGACGATCTCTTCCAGCTCGGCGTGCTGGGGATTCCAGCCGAGAATCTTCTTGGCCTTTTCGCTGGACGCGATGAGCTGCGCGGGGTCGCCCGCACGGCGCTCCACGATGCGCGCGGGGATCGGGTGGCCGGTGACGGCGCGCGCCACCTCCACGACCTCCTTGACCGTGAAGCCCACGCCGTTGCCCAGGTTGAACACGTCGCTCTTGCCGCCGTCCATCAGGTACTGCGCCGCGAGGATGTGCGCCTGCGCCAGGTCGGTGACGTGGATGTAGTCGCGCACGCAGGTGCCGTCCTTGGTGGGATAGTCCCCGCCAAAGATCGAAATGAACTCGCGCTGGCCGTTGGGCACCTGCAAAATCAGCGGGATCAGGTGGGATTCGGGGGCATGCGCCTCGCCGATCTTCCCGCTCTCATGCGCGCCGCAGGCGTTGAAATAGCGCAGGGACACAAAGCGGATGCCGTGCGCCGCGCCGACCCACTTGAACATCTTCTCCATCGCCAGCTTGGTTTCGCCGTAGGGATTGGTGGGTTCGGTGGGATCGCTTTCGAGAATCGGCACGCTGCGGGGCTCGCCGTAGGTCGCCGCGGTGGACGAGAACACGATCTTGTCCACGCCGCAGTGCACCATCGCGTCGAGCAGCACCTTGGTGCCGCAGAGGTTGTTGTCATAGTATTTCAGCGGGTTGGTCACGCTCTCGCCCACGAGCGAGAAGGCCGCAAAGTGGATCACCACGTCCACCTTTTCCGCCTCAAACAGCTTGCAAAGGAAGTCAAAATCGTGGATATCGCCCTGATAGAACTTTGCCTTTGGGTGCACCGCCTGCACATGGCCCGTAGCCAGGTTGTCCGCGATGACCACGTCGTGGCCCGCTTCCTCCAGAGCATACACCGTGTGCGAGCCGATGTAGCCCGCGCCGCCCAGCACCAGTATCTTCATAACCCAAACGCCTCCTTGCAGGAAGTTCCTGTTTTTCCTCTTCATTTATTACTTTATGACAGAAAGAGATTCGTTTCAATGGAGAAATGATGCTGCCGTATGTAAAAATGTTGGATTTCCGCATCACGCTGTGGTAAAATAAAGCAGGTGAACAAAAAGGAGGCGGAAATGGATATGGAGCTTCCGTTCAAACAGAGTTACAAAACCATGCTGCATGTGCTGACGGCGCTGGGCGTTTACAACGTCGGGCATCAGAAATGCACGCCGCTTTACCAGTGGGGGCCGGGCGTGCGCAATCACTACGTCATCCATTATGTTGTTGCGGGCAAGGGATATTATCTCCTCGGCGGGCAGCGGTACGAAATCCACGCGGGCGAGGCGTTTTTGATCGTGCCGGACACGGAGATCACCTATCATGCGGACGAAATCGACCCCTGGGAATACGTCTGGGTGGGCTTTGCCGGGGCGGATGCGCAGCCGATCCTGCAATGCACGCCGCTTTCCGAAAAGGAACCGGTGCTGCGCCTTGCCGACGGCGAAACCTTCCGCAAGGCAATCGAGCGCATTTACGAAGCGCGCGGGGCGGATTTCAACCACGCCGTGCGCATGACGGGCGAGCTTTACACCGCGCTGTCGCTGCTGATGCGGGACGATCCGTCGCACCGCGCGGAGGATGTGGCCACGCAATATGTGCAGAAGGCCGCGACCTACATCGCGCACCACTACGCCTACCCCATCACGGTGCTGGACGTCGCCTCCTATGTCGGCATCGACCGCAGCCATTTATACACGGTGTTCAAGCAGGTGCTGGGCGTTTCCCCCAAGGATTATCTGACGGATTTCCGCATCCGCAAGGCATGCACGCTGCTGCGCGAACCGGAACTTTCGATCACGGCGGCAGCCAACTCCGTGGGATTTGAGAACAACCTCTATTTTTCCAAGGTATTCCGCAAGCGCATGGGCGTGACGCCCAGCCAATACCGCCAAACCATGGTCGCGCCGCCAACCTATGATCCGGACAATCCCTGTTCCTGAACAGAAACGATAGAAAGGCCAGAGAAGGAAAGGAGGCTTGCTTTTTAAGCAAGCCTCCTTTCCTTCTCTGGCGGGGGGCGCCGGGGGGGACGGCCTTCGGCCGTCCCCCCCGGCGCCCCCCGCCCCCTCTCGCCGTCTGCCCACTGGGCAGACGGCGAGAGGGGGCCTTATTTCTGCGTCCTTGCGTACAGCGTCTGAACCAGCAGCAGCACGGCAGCCGCCAACAGGCTCACGAGCAGCACAACCAGCCCTGCGCTCGCGCTCATCTCGCCTATGGGCAGGTAGTTCGCGCCGTTGAAGCACAGATGAATCGCAATACACGGCCACAGGCTGTCAAAGTAATCGCGCGTCAGCCCGAGCGCAATCGCCAGCACAAAGGCAAAAACCGCCCAGAGCAGCTGCCCGTGCACCGCGCCGAAGAGCACAGCCTGGATCACCAGCGCCAGCCACACGGGCATGGCACGCTTTAAGTGCTTGTAGATCAGCCCGCGGAAGAGGATTTCCTCCACGATGGGCGCGCCGATGACCATCATGATGAACTTTGGGATCTCATACGCGCCCATTTCCAGCGACTGCGTGGCCTGGATGTATTCCTGCATCAGCGGCGCGTCCTCCGGCACGAGTGCAAAGGCGGCGGTGGTAGCAAAATACAGCGAAAAGCCCACCAGCGGCGGCGCCCAGAGCATCGCCCTGCGGCACGGCATTTGCAGCCCCACCGCACGGGGCAGGCTCTTTTCCTGCTGCGCGATGAGCAGCGCGGCAAGCATTCCAAGGAGCGTGACATAGACCATCAGCTGGAGAATATCCGTCATGTCGTAAACATCGTTGAGCACAGCGGCTATCAACGCGGATGAATCGCTCATCGCACCGTCGGCGGAGATCACGCGGGCAACCGCGTCGCCGACGGTAAAGACCATGCTCGCCCAGGTGGACACGATCAGGATCAGGGACAGATACAGCGCCGCCCAGCCGATGTTGACAAAGAATTTTTTTGCTCTCATGAAAAATCCTCCTGTCGGTCCATGTTATTTTTTACGTCGTTCCCTCTTTTTTTCGTGCAGAAAGGTAGAAAGCCCTTCCGGCGCGTCCTTTTTGCCGACGGGATAGAGCGCACCGCTGTCCAGCACGAGGTAGAAGTCCGCGCCCGTCTCCTCCATCTTTTTAAGCTCCGCATAGGTCACTTCCGCGCGGCTGCCGCCGTCCTCCGCGATGAAGAAGGAGGGATAAAAGGTATAGCGGATCACGCGGTCGCGGTTCTTTTCGTCCTTGGCAAAGCTCTTGCGCGCGCCCTTTTGCAGCGACACGCCGTAAACGCCGAGGAACACCACGCCAAAGAGCAGCGGCAGCGGGGAGTTGCGCACCACCGCGATGGCGATGCAGCCCGCCGTGAGCAGCAGCACCACCCAGATGATCCAGCTCTTGCGCAGCAGCCGCAGATACATCCGCCAGTATTCCTGCCAGTCGATCCTGGTTTTCGTCTCAAAGACCGGCATTTCTCTTTCTCTCTCACTCATGCAGTTCAAACTCCAGTTTCTCGCTCTTCGCATCGTCGCTGCTCAGGCCGACCATCACCTCAAAGCGGCCGGGCTCCGCGACCCACTGCGTTCCGTCGTAATAGCTCATCTTCTCAGGCGTCAAGGTGAATTCCACCTTGCGGCTCTGTCCTGCCTTCAGCGCCACGCGCGCAAAATCCTTCAGTTCCTTGACCGGGCGGGCGATGCGCGCAGCCACATCGTGCAGATAGACCTGCACCACGGCAGTACCGTCCACGTCGGAGGTATTTTCCACGGTTGCCTGCACCTTGACGCTCTCGCCAGGGCCGATTTCACCCGCAGAGAGCGCGGCTTCGGTGATGCGGAACTCGGAATAGCTCAGGCCGTAGCCGAAGGCATAGAGCGGATCGTTCGGGCCGTCGTGATAGCGGGAGAAGAAGCGGCCGTTGGGATCGCCGTTCCACGGGCGGCCGGTGTTCATGTGGTTATAGTACATCGGGATCTGCCCGACGCTGCGCGGGAAGGTGACGCAGAGCCTGCCGCTGGGGTTTTCCTTGCCGGAGAGCAGATCGGCCAGCGCGTGGCCCGCCTCGGTGCCGGGGAACCAGCCGCACAGCAGCGCATCCGCCATTTTGTCCAGCTCTTCCAGCACCAGCGGGCGGCCGGTGGTGAGCACGACGATGAGCGGCTTGCCGGTCGCCTTGAGGGCGCGGGCCAGAGCCATCTGCACCTCGGGCACGACGATGTTCTGGCGGCAGGCGGCCTCGCCGCTCATGGTGCTGTCCTCGCCGATGGCGAGCACCACCGCGTCGCACTCCTTCGCCAGCTTCACCGCGCGGTTGATGCCGCCGACCTTTTCCTCCCAAACGCCGGTCGCGGGTTCGCACGCCACGTCAAAGCCCGCGTCGATCAAACCCTGCTTCAGCGTTACCGTGCGGTCGGCGCGGCGGCTGAACTGCCAGGTGCCCAGCTGGTCGAGGCTGTCGGCAAAGGGGCCGGTCAGCGCGATCTTCGCGCCCTTCTTCAGCGGCAGCGCGCCGTTGTTCTTGAGCAGCACGGCGGATTCCGCGCCCAGCTTGCGGGCAACCGCCAGGTGTTCGGGTGCAAGGTAAGTCTGTTCCTCCTCGCCCTCGTGCATATAGAGATACGGGTCGTCCATGATGCCCAGTCGGTACTTGAGGGTCAGGATGTGGCGCACCGCGTCGTCGATGGTGCTTTCGGGCACCTTGCCCTCCATCACAAGCTGCGGCAGCTCACGGTTGAAATAATCGGTGGCCATTTCGATCTCCAGCCCGGCGTTGGCGCAGCGCTGCGCAGCTTCGCGGCCGTCCGCAGCCAGGCCGTGGGGCATGGTCTCCTCCACCGCGCCGTAGTCGGAGATGATCGTGCCGTCAAAGCCCAGCTCCCTGCGCAGCAGCTGGCCGAGCACAAAGGGCGAAGAGGCCGAGGACACGCCGTCGATGAGGTTGAACGAGGGCATGACCGTCGCCGCGCCCGCCTTGACGCCCTCGGCAAACGGGGGCATATAGGTATTGCGCAGCGTGGTGGGCGAGATTTCAACGGTATTGTAGTCGCGGCCGCCCTCCGCAGCGCCGTAGCCCAGGAAGTGTTTCAGGCAGCAGGCAAGGTGCACGCCGTCGCCGAGCCCGGCGCCGTTCTCGCCGCCCTGATAGCCCGTCACCAGCGCGCGGGCGATCTGTCCGTCCAGGTAAGGATCCTCGCCCGCGCCCTCGGACATTCTGCCCCAGCGGGGGTCGCGCGCGATGTCGAGCATGGGCGAGAAGGTGAGCATCACGCCCGCGCGGGTGGCCTCCTTGGCGGAGACCTCCGCCGCCTGATGGATCAGATCGGGATCAAACGAGCAGCTCCACCCCAGCGGGATGGGGAACACGGTCTGGAAGCCGTGGATCACGTCCTGGCAGAACAGCAGCGGGATGCCCAGGCGGCTCTTTTCCACCGCGAGCTTCTGCCATTTGCGCGCCTGCGCGGCGTTATCGTTGATATAAATGACGCTGCCGACCAGGCCCTGCTCGATCTGGCCTTCCAGCGGCAGCGCATCCACGTCCCCGCCGATGGCGGAGGTATCGTTGCCCGCGGACTGCACCATCTGGCCGATCTTCTCCTCCAGCGTCATGCGGGAGAGCAATTCTTCCACACATTTTTTGATTTCTTCCTGCGTTCTCATATTGAACACGCTCCTTTTGCACTCGACAAAGCGGGTGCGAGAGTCTATACTGTACCTGATGTACAACATCTATCATACACCATTTATGGGGGGAATGTATATATGGAAAATCATCCTTTCAAGATTGACATCGACTACATCCAGCCGGGCGTCGTTCACTTTGAGGACAACATTGACTCCTCTTTTTATCTCATCGAGGGGCGCGACAAGGCGCTGCTGATCGACACGGGCTGCGGCGGCGGAAACATTCATCGCCTCGCATCGGCCTTTACGGACAAGCCCATCGAGCTGGCGGTGACGCACGATCACGGCGACCACGACGCGCACGCGATGGAATTTTCCAAGGTCTACATGCACCGCGCGGACATCGACGGTATGCGCGAAAAGCAGGAGCGCTTCCGCATTCCGGAAAATGAGCGGCTGGATCCTGCGCACTTCACGCCCGTGGAGGACGGCTCGGTGATCCCGCTGGGCGATTCCGTCGTGCGCGTGCTGCACATCCCCGGCCACACGGCGGGCTCGGTGGTGTTTGTGGATGAGGGACGCAAGGTGGTGTTCACGGGTGATGCAATCGGTTCGGGTGTGGGCGTATGGATGCAGCTGCCCGGCTGTTCCTCGGTAGACGAATACCGTCTGGCGCTCAAGCATCTTCTGACGGAGCTTTACCCCTACCGCAACTATCTCTATCTGGGCGGGCATTTCCGCCAGGGCGGAACGCCGGGCACGGCAAGCTACAACCCCGTCACCTACCGCATGGTAGAGGACATGACGACGCTGTGCGACCAGATGCTTGCGGGCAGCGCAGAGGATGCGCTCTACGATTCGGACAAGTCCTTTGGTCCTGAGCGTGCGCACATCGCCACCTACGGCACAGCTTCGATGGTCTATCTGCCGTCTCAGGTGCACTAAGCAGGAAAACGACAAAAAGCGTGCTTCTCTCGTTTTCAAAGAGAAGCACGCTTTTTTTGCGCAAAAGAAACGGCGCTCGCCCGGTCGTGCACTGCGACCCCGCCGCCATGCGCCGCCGCGCCGCCGCCTTCGGCGGCGTCTCCCTTTGCGGCCTGCGGCCGCAAAGGGCAGCGCGGGCTGCGCCCGCGCGCGCGGCGGCGCGTGGCTGTGCTGACTCCCGGCCGAATGCCTCGTGCAAGGGGGGTGCGGGGGGAGCAAGGCTCCCCCGCACCTGAACGGCAAAGGGACCCGGGGGCCATAGGCCCCGGGGTCCCTTTGCCGTTCAGGAATGCTCTTATGCTGATTTTCAGGATTCCCTCCAGGCCACGCCGATCATGTCCACGCCCAGGTGGATGGCGAGCACGGGCCCGATGGGGCGCAGCAGCACCGTCTTATTCAGTCGGCTTTCCAGCCGGTGCTGAAGCTGCCGCGCACCGTTGATGTTGCGGATGTACTGCACCACGATGCAGCCGGCGTTTTCCGGCACCGCCTGATCCAGCGCGCGCATCTGCTCGTTATGCCCGCGCACCATGCCGCAGGACACCACCGCGCCCTCCCTGCAGGTGAGCAGCGGGCGGACGTTGAGCACGGTGCAGACGCTCTGGCGCACGGGACCGAGGCGGCCGCTGCGGCGCAGGGGCTCCATGTCCTCGACGGTGAACAGAGTCTTGACCGAGGAACGCATCTCCTCGATCTTGGAGGCGGTTTCCTCCAGCGAATAGCCCGCGTCAATCAACTCGCGCGCGGCGCGCACGAGGATATACAGCCCTCCCGCCGTGGTCAGGGTATCGACCACGCGGATATTGCCCCCGCCGATCTCGCGGGCGCACACGGCTTCATTGGCATAAGTGCCCGAAAGGCGCGAGCTGATGGACAGGCACAGCACCTGATGCCCCGCCTGCGTCAATTCCGTAAAGGTCTTGATATAGGCAGCGATCGGCGGCTGGGAGGTTGCCAGCGTCTTTGCGCTCTGAATGCGCTCAATGTAGTCGGCGTTTTCCTCCACGAAATGCTCGCGATGCGTGGATCCGTCCAGCGTATAGGTCATCGGCACATGGGTAACGCCCAGCTTCTGCGCCTCCTGGCGGTTCAGGCACGCCGTAGAGTCGGTTACGATGACGATCATTCCATCAGCCCTCCGAATTTGCGAAATCGATTATATCTTGCATCCAGCATCGCCCTGCTGTCAAGCTTTTCTATTTCATCAAGGTCGCGGATCCATAGCTTTTTAAGCTCCGCACAGGCTGCTTCAAAGCCGCTCTGCTCGCTTATGACCTCTTCCACGACGCCGAATTCCTTCAGCTCTCCCGCGGTGATGCGCAGGGCTTCCGCGGCGCGCTCGACCTGCCCCGCGTCCTTATAGAGGATGGAAGCCGCGCCCTCGGGCGAAATCACGGAATAGACCGCGTTTTCCAGCATATAGACCCGATCGGCCACGGCCAGCGCCAGTGCGCCGCCGCTGCCTCCCTCGCCGATGAGCACGGAGATCACGGGGGTTTTCAGCCCCATCATCTCGACCAGGTTCTGCGCAATCGCGCTGCCCTGCCCGCGCTCCTCCGCGCCCAGGCCGCAATACGCGCCCGCGGTATCGACAAAGCAGAGCACGGGGCGATGGAACTTTTCCGCCTGCTTCATCAGGCGCAGCGCCTTGCGGTAGCCCTCCGGGTTGGGGGAGCCGAAGTTCCGGGTGATTTTCTCCTTGGTATCTTCTCCCTTTTCGATGCCGATCACGGTCACGGGCGTGCCGTCCAGCTCGGCAATGCCGCCCAGGATCGCGGGATCGTCGGCAAAGAGCCGGTCGCCGTGCAGCTCGAAGAAGCGGTCGCACAGGGCTTCGATGTATTTGCGCGCGGTGGGGCGTCCGCTCTTGCGGGCGGCGCAAAGGCGTTCATAGGCATTCATTGCGCGTCCCTCCTCTCATGGGGCGCATGCAGCCGCAGCAGAAAGGAGATGGTTTCCTTCTGCTCCTGCCGGGGCACGATGGCGTCCACAAAGCCCTTTTTCAGCAGAAACTCTGCGCGCTGAAAGCCCTCCGGGAGCTTGGCCCGGATGGTCTGTTCGATCACTCTCGGCCCTGCAAAGCCGATCAGCGCGCCGGGCTCGGCCAGAATCATGTCGGCCTCCATCGCAAAGGAGGCGGTTACGCCCCCGGTGGTGGGGTCGGTCAGCAGCGCCAGATAGAAGTTTCCGGCCTGGCTGTGGCGCAGCACCGCGCCGCTGGTCTTGGCCATCTGCATCAGGGAGAGGATGCCCTCCTGCATGCGTGCGCCGCCGGAGACCGTCACGCCCACAACGGGCAGGCTCCGCTCGGCGGCCAATTCAAAGGTGCGGGTGATCTTTTCGCCCACAACGGTGCCCATCGAGCCCATCATGAACTGCGCATCCATCACAAACAGCGCGCATTCCTCGCCGCCGATGCGGGCGGTGCCGCAAACCACGCCGTCCGGCCTGCCGGTCAGGCTGCGGGCTGCGGCGAGTTTTTTCTCGTATTCGGGAAAGCCGATGGGGTTTTGCGTGGTCATTTCCGGCCAGAGCTCTTCAAAGCTGCCCTCGTCGCAGAGCATGCGAAGGCGCGCTTCCACATTCATGCGCAGGTGGTGGCCGCAATGGGGGCAGACCAGCAGGTTTTCCTCCATGTCCTGCGTCAGCACCGCGGCCTTGCAGGCGGGGCAGGCGCGATAGAGCGCATCCGGTATGGCGGGAGACGCGCCCTTTTCCCCTGCGCCCTCGAGCGCGTTGCGGGGTTTGATGAACATACTTTTATTGAGCATCGCTTTCCCTCCTTTTCGCTTTTTTCATGGCGTTTATTCAGTAAAGCTGCTTGAGCAGCCTGTTCAGGAAATCGGTGGTATACGTGCCGTCGGTAAACTCCTTGGAGGCGATGGTCTCCAGCTGCAGTTCGCGGTTGATCTCCACGCCCTCGATCACCATTTCGCACAGGGCGGCCTGCATCTTGCGGATGGCCTCCTGGCGGGTGCCGGCATGGACGATGAGCTTGCCGATCATCGAATCATAAAACGGCGGAATGACGTAGTCCGGATAGAGCGCGGTATCAAAGCGCACCATGGGTCCGCCGGGGATGTGCAGCAGGGTGATTTTGCCGCAGGAGGGACGGAAGCCCTCGGAAGGGTCCTCGGCGTTGATGCGGCACTCGATGGCGTGGCCGGAAAGATGCACGTCCTCCTGCGTGAAATTCAGCTCCACGCCCGCCGCCACGCGGATCTGCCATTTGACCAGATCGCAGCCCGTGACCATTTCGGTGACAGGATGCTCGACCTGCAAGCGGGTGTTCATCTCCATGAAATAGTATTTTTTGTCCTGCGTGAGCAAAAACTCGATGGTGCCAAGTCCCCGGTAGCCGACGGTCTTTGCCGCCAGCACGGACACGCGCATCATTTCCTTTCGGGTTTCCTCATCCACCGAAGGGCTGGGGCTTTCCTCCAGGGTTTTCTGGTTTTTGCGCTGCATGGAGCATTCGCGCTCGCCCAGGCAGACGATATTGCCGAAGTGATCGCAGAGCAGCTGCATCTCGATGTGCTTGACGGGGAAGAGGAACTTCTCCATATAGCACGCGCCGTCGCCGAAAGCGGCCTGCGCTTCGCTGGACGCAGCCAGGAACGCGCGCTCGACCTCGTCAGCCAAATCCACGCGCCGGATGCCGCGCCCGCCGCCGCCCGCGCGGGCCTTGATCAGCAGCGGGAAACCGATCTTTTCGGCCTCCTGTTTGGCTTGCTCCGCGTCCCTGACCACGTCGCAGCCGGGCACAATGGGCACGCCCGCCTGACGCATGGTGCGGCGCGCGGCGTCCTTATCGCCCATTTTCTCGATGATCTCCGCGTCCGGGCCGATGAAGGCCAGGCCGCACTTTTTGCACAACTCGGCAAACCTTGCGTTTTCGGACAGCAGACCGTAGCCGGGATGGATGGCCTGGCAGCCGGTGAGCACCGCGGCGGAGATCACGGCGCTCATGTTGAGATAGCTCCTGGCCGCGGGCGCGGGGCCGATGCAGATGCTCTCATCGGCCAGCACGACGTGCAGCGCGTCGCGGTCCGCCTCGGAATAGACCGCCACGGTCTGGACGCCCATCTCCTTGCAGGCGCGGATGATGCGCACGGCGATCTCGCCGCGGTTGGCGATCAATATCTTGGAAAACATTTAACCCTCCAGCAGCGCGAAGGACAGCTTTCCCTGCACGCAGAGCTTATCCCCGACGTGCGCTTCCGCCGCAGCGAAGAAGAAATTGCCCATGCGGCGCTCGATGCGCGCCGTGACGCGGATCTCGTCGCCGGGGCGGACGGAATTGCGGAACCGCACCTTGTCCAGCCCCGTGTAGACGGGGGTCTTACCCTTGATTTCATCTCCGATCAGCAGGCCGCAGGCCTGCGCCATGATCTCGCACAAAATCACGCCCGGCACAACCGGGTTGCCGGGAAAATGCCCCTGCAAAAAGAACTCGTCTCCGCGCACGCGGTAAAGGCCGTGCGCCGTGCCTTCCTCATCCACCGTGATCTCGTCCACCAGCAGCATCGGCTCGCGGTGGGGGAGCAGGTTTTTGATTTCTTCCCGATTCATGGAAGTCAAAGCCTCCTTCATCTTGATGTCAAAGCGCTCCTGCGCGCAAAATCACAGGAGCTTAAAGAGGATCTGGCCGTATTCGACGACGCTGCCGTTGGCGGCGCAAATATCGATGATCTCGCCGTCCTCTTCGGCGGTGATCTCGTTCATCAGCTTCATGGCCTCGATGATGCAGAGCACATCGCCCTTTTTGACCTTGCTGCCGACGGTGACGAACGGCGGGTCGGAGGGCGAAGGCGAGGCATAGAACACACCCACCATGGGCGAGAGCACCATCTTGGCGGCGTTGAAGTCCGCGCCCGCGTCCTCGTCCTTCACCGGCTCGGCGGCGGAAGCGGGGGCTGCGGCGGGCGCCGCCGCCGGCGCAGCCGGGACAGCGGGAACCGCCGCAGCGACCGGCGCGGGCGTGCGCTCAATGCGGATGTGCGCTTCGCCCTCGGCATAATCCAGCGCGGTCAGGCCGTGCTTTTCAACCAGTTCCGCCAGCGTGCGGATATCGCTCATCTTCATAGGCTCAGTCCTCCGCGCGGCGCAGCGCCACCGCGCCGTTGTGGCCGCCGAAGCCCAGCGACAGCGAAACCGCGACGTCCGCCTGCGCTTCCTGCGCCGCAAGGGGCGTGTAGTTCAGGTCGCAGTCGGGGTCGGGCTGCTCCAAGCCGATGGTCGGGGGAATGACGCCGTTTTGGAGCGCCAGGGCGGAGGCGATCAGCTCCACCGCGCCCGCCGCGCCCAGCATATGGCCGGTCATGGACTTGGTGGAAGAGATGCGGGCGCGCTTTGCGTCCTCCTCGCCCAGCGCGAGCTTGATGGCGGTGGTTTCGGAGGAATCGTTGAGCTTGGTGCCGGTGCCGTGGGCGTTGATGTAGAGGCTGTCCTTGCCGGCGGTGTAATTCGCCTGCTCCAGCGCCTGCTTCATGGCCCTTGCGCCGCCGCTGCCGTCGGGACGGGGGGCGGTGACATGATGTGCGTCGCAGGTATTGCCGTAGCCCGCGACCTCGGCGTAGATCTTCGCGCCGCGCGCCTTGGCGTGCTCGTATTCCTCGAGCACGAGGATGCCGGAGCCTTCGCCCATGACAAAGCCCGCTCTGCGCGCATCAAAGGGCAGGGAGGCCTTCAGCGGGTCGGTTTCCAGCGAAAGCGCCATGCAGGTGGTAAAGCCCGCAACGGCCAGGGGATTGATGGTGGCCTCCGCGCCGCCCGCGATGATCGCGTCGGCGTAGCCGTGGGCAATGGCGCGATAGGCCTCGCCCGCCGCGTGGGTGGAGGTGGCGCAGGCGGTGACAGTGGGCAGGCACGGGCCCTGCGCGTCATATTTGATGGCGATGGAGCCCGCCGCCATGTTGGCGATCATCATCGGGATGAACAGCGCCGAAACGCGGGTCGGGCCGCGCTGGTTCAGGCGGTTGTTCTGCTCGATGAAGGTGTTCATGCCGCCGATGCCGCTGCCCACATACACGCCGAAGCGCTCGGGATCGACCGCGCCCAGAATGCCGCTGTCCTCCACGGCCTGCTTGGCGGCAGCCATGGCATACTGCGTAAAGAGGTCCATGCGGCGCTGGGTGGGCACGTCCATGCCGAAATCCGCAGCGTTAAAATCCTTGACCTCGGCCGCGACCTTGACCTTGAAATCCGCGGTATCGAATTTGGTGATGGGGCGGACGCCGCAGGCGCCGCCCTTGAGGCTGTCCCAGAAGGCGGGCAGGCTGTTGCCGACGGGCGAAATCACGCCCATGCCGGTGATGACAACTCGTTTCATTGAAAATTCCTCCTGAAAGTGACGGCGTTACATCGCCATGCCGCCGTTGACATTGAGCACCGCGCCGGTGATATAAGAGGCGCGGTCGGAGCAGAGGAACGCCACCGCGTCCGCCACGTCCTGCGCCGTGCCCAGCCGCCCCAGCGGGATGCCGGAGGTCAGGGCGTTTTTCGCCTCTTCGGGCAGGGCGCGGGTCATGTCGGTGTCGATAAAGCCGGGAGCGACCGCGTTGACGGTGACGCCGCGGGGCGCAAGCTCGCGCGCCACGGACTTGGTCATGCCGATCAAGCCCGCCTTGGAAGCGGCGTAATTGGCCTGGCCCGCGTTGCCGATCTGCCCGACGACGGAGGAAATGTTGACGATGCGGCCGGAACGCTGGCGCAGAAAACCGGTATAAAGAGAGCGGATAAAATGAAATGCGCCTTTTAAGTTCACGTCCAGCACCGCGTCAAAGTCCTCTTCCTTGAGCTGCGCGGCGAGGCGGTCGCGGGTGATGCCCGCGTTGTTGACCAGCGCCCACACGGGGCCGAGTTCGGCATTGATCTGCTTGCACAGGGCAGTAACGGCGTCGCCGTCGGCCACATTGCAGGCATAGGTGTTCACGCGCGCGCCGGTTTCCGACGCGATGAGCTGCGCGGTTTCCTCCGCGGCGGCGGTGTTTCCGGCGTAGACGGCGGCGATATCGAAGCCCTGGCGCGCCAGCTCCAGCGCGATGGCGCGGCCGATGCCGCGGGACGCGCCGGTGACGAGCGCTACTTTACGGTTGGTCATGCTTCTCCTCCGATCTTGGCAAGCGCGTCCGCAAGGGTCGCGTCGTCCTCCGCGCGGCAGACCTTGACAATGCCGTCAATGCGCGCAATCAGCCCGGAGAGCGTCTTGCCCGCGCCGCACTCGACGAAGGTATCCACGCCGTCCGCAATCATCGCGCGCACGGTCTGCTCCCAGCGGACGGGGTTTTCCACCTGCTCGGAGAGCAGCTGCACGGCGTCGCCGTAGGGCTGCGCGGTGCGGTTGGCGTAGAGCGGAATGCGGGGCGCGGCAAAGGTCATGCTTTCCAGATCGCCCTTGAGCTTTTCCGCCGCGGAATGCATATAGGGGCTGTGGAACGCGCCGCTGACGGGCAGCTTCATGGCCCTGCCCTTGAGTTCCGCCACGCGGGCGGTCAGCAGATCGATCTGCCGGGCGTCGCCCGAGACGACGGTCTGTCCGGGGGAATTGTAGTTGACGGGATAGACGGAATCAAACTCCCTGCAAACACCCTCGACCTGCTCGGCCGTCAGGCGCAGAATCGCAGCCATGGCGGTGGGATCGGAGGAAGCGCAGGCGTCGTCCATATACTGCGCGCGCTTGATCACCAGGCGGAACATCTCTTCAAACGAGGCGATGCCCGCAAACTGCGCGGCGGCAAGCTCGCCCAGCGAAAAGCCGGCGGCGCTATCCGCATAGATGCCCTTTTCCGTCAGCGCCGCGGCGCAGGCGGCGTCCACGGCAAAGAGGCAGGGCTGGGTGTTGAGGGTGCGGCTCAGCTCCTCCTTGGAGGCGGAAAAGCACTGATTCGACGTGCCGGGACGGATGGCATCCGCCAGGTCGAACACCTTGCGGGCGGCGGGGGAGCTTTCGTAAAGCTCCTTGCCCATGCCCGTATACTGTGCGCCCTGTCCGGCAAAGACAAAGGCTATTTTACCCATTGAGAGGCTCCCTTCAAAAGCGCTTCGGCCTGAGAGAACATCTCCTCGATGATCTCCTTGGCAGGCTGCTCCTTTTTGACCATGCCGGCGATCTGGCCGCACATGAAGGAGCCGTTCTGCTCGTCGCCCTCGCGGGCGGCCTTGCGCATCGCGCCCACGCCCATCTTTTCAAACTCCTCGGCAGTGAAATCCGGAGAATACTCCAATTCCTGCATCTTGCGGGTGACGGGCGATTTCAGTCCGCGCGCGGGATGACCGACGCGGCGGCCGGTGACGATGGTGTCGATGTCCTTGGCGCGCAGCACGCGCTGCTTGTAATTTTCGTGGATGGTGCATTCGTCGGCCACGAGGAATCGGGTGCCGACCTGCACGCCCTTGGCGCCCAGCATGAAGGCCGCCGCAACGCCGCGCCCGTCGCCGATGCCGCCCGCGGCAAGGACGGGGATTTTTACCGCGTCCACCACCTGGGGCACAAGGGTCATGGTGGTCAGGTCGCCGACGTGGCCGCCGGATTCGCCGCCCTCGGCCACGACCGCGCACGCGCCCATGCGCTCGCACATCCTGGCGATGGCGACGGAGGGCACGACGGGGATGACCTTGAGGCCGTTTTCAACCCAGTTTTTGATGTACTTGGAGGGGAGCCCCGCGCCGGTGACGACGACGGGCACCTTTTCCTCCACGACGACCTGAGCCACCTCGTCCGCAAAGGGCGAGAGCAGCATCACGTTCACGCCGAAGGGCTTATCGGTGATTTCGCGGATCTTTTGGATCTCGGCGCGCAGCTGCTCGCCGTTGGAATTCATGCCCGCGATGATGCCCAGACCGCCGGCATTGGAGACGGCTCCGGCCAGCGATGCGTCCGACACCCAGGCCATGCCGCCCTGAAAGATGGGGTATTCGATCCCCAACAGATCGCAGATTTCGGTGCGGATCATGGTCTTACGCCTGCTGCGCGTCGATCAGCGCAACGATGTCCGCAACGGTCTTGAGATCCGGGCTCATCTCGATGGTGCCGCCGAAGGTATCCTCAAAGGACATGATGAGCTCCACGGTATCCAGGGAGTCCACGCCCAACTCGGCAAAGGTGGATTCGGGCTTGATGGAAGCCGCGTCGATGTCCTTGTAGTCCGCGATGATCTGTGCAACCTTTTCGAAAGTCATGTTTTTGTCCTCCTGATTTTCGCCGTAAAGTTAGTTTTGCTTCAAAATATTTGCAAAGGGCATATTTTGCCCGGTTTGCCAAAGATTACAGCCGCAGCACGGCCGCGCCGTGGGTCAGCCCCGCGCCGAAGGCGGACAGGGCGATGGTCTGGCCGTCCCGGAGTCTGCCGTCCTTGCGCATCTCGTCGATGAGCAGCGGGATGCAGGCGGAAGAGGTGTTGCCGCAGGCCGCGATGTTGCCGGGGAATTTCTCCTTCGGCAGGTGCAGGCGGGTCCTGGCGGCGTTTAAGATGCGCTGGTTGGCCTGATGCAGCAGGAACCAATCCACGCTCTCCAGCGCGACGCCCGCCTTCTGCGCGGCCTCGTTCAGGTCGCTGACGCAGGAGGAGACCGCAAAGCGGTAGACCTCCTGGCCGTTCATCTGAAGCCAGCGTCCTTCGCCCTTCCTTTCGGAAAAGGGATTGTTGTTGGCGGGCATTTCGACGTTCAGGAACTCCGCGTTGAACTCCGTGCGCAGCACGGTGGACAGGCACTCGCCCTCGCCGGAATCCTCCAGCAGCACCGCGCCCGCCCCATCGCCGAACAGAATGCAGGACGAGCGGTCGGTCCAGTCGCACAGGGCGGAGGGCTGTTCTGCTGCGATGATGAGCACGCGGCGCGCTTTGCCCGCGCGGATGGCGCTGTCGGCGGCATCGAGCGCCTTGAGGAAGCCGGTGCACGCGCCGTTGATGTCGAGCGTCTGGCCAGTATAGCCCAGCGCGCCCGCGATAAAGCAGCCCGGCGCGGGGGTGACATAGTCGCTGATGACGTTGGAGCAGATCATAAGATCGACGCTCTCCGCATCGGCGTTCGCCTCCTCCAGCGCGCGCTTTGCGGCCAGCGCGCCGAGTTCATAAACGGTTTCATCCTTCAAAATGCGGCGGCTGGAGATGCCGGTATGGGTGACGATCCATTCGTCGCTGGTATCGAGTATTTTGCACAGATCGTCGTTGGTGACGACCTGCTTGGGCAAGGCGCTGCCGCTTCCGATGATTTTCATTCGTTACGCCCCTTCTTTTTCTGATACAGTTCTTCCTGCTTGCGCTCAAAGAAATCGTTGAGCTTGCCCAGCGCCTGCACGAGCTGCTCGACCTCGGTTTCGTTCATCGATCGGGTGATGGACCGCACCATGTTCTGGTGGAAATACTTATGCGCGGCGTCCATCTTGCGGCCGCGGGGCGTGAGCTCCACGCGCTGGACGCGGCCGTCGTATTCATCGCGGCGCTTGACGACATAGCCCTTCTTTTCCAGCCGCTTGACCGCGACGGTGACGGTGGGGAGCGTGATATCCAGCGCCTGAGCGATGCCGCTGATGGTCGAATAGCCCGCCGGATTCTGCCCCACGCACTCGAGCATATGCACCTCGGCGATGGACAGATCGTTGCTGCTGGCTTCCAGCATTCTCTCTTCCATTTTGCCCACATTTTCAAACGATGTGACCAGCAGGTCGTTGAGTTTTTGTTCCGCTTCTCTCATGGCCGATCATCCTCTTCCCTCTGCACGATTAGTTAGTCTAGCTAAGCATAGAGCCTTTGCAGTCCTTTGTCAATCTCTTGCGTGTAAACTTGTTGAAATTTACAAACAGGTCATTTTTTCAACAACTTTTCTGCGCTCCTCCCCTCCGTTTTCTGCCGCATCTCCTTCTCTGACGTTCCTGCACCCGCAGTGAACGGAGGGGAGGGATCCTCAACTCCCCTCTACCCGTAGGGTGAGCGCAGCGAACCTGAAGGTCGAGCGTTTTGGAGCAAAGAGTACTGTGTACTCTTTGCGTAAAATAAGCCGACCGGAACACCGGAATGTCCCGAAGGGGCGTTACGGTGCGAAGGCCCCCGCAGGGTGAGCGCAGCGAACCTGGAGGTC
>Ga0129310_1000498_pt1 | contig 47508 bp, 42 predicted proteins | sample Go1ome_2_FD_94433 | JGI IMG/M metagenome (GOLD analysis project Ga0129310, IMG submission 94433) | Western lowland gorrila individual fecal microbial communities from Wisconsin, USA - Go1022A metagenome | ecosystem: Host-associated > Mammals > Digestive system > Large intestine > Fecal | place...
ATTGGCGTTGGCTACAACACCCCGGTCATCATCAAGTATCCGTTCTGGCGGATGACTTCCAAAAATCCAAACGCATTCTATGCCTGTATCAATCAGGGACAGGCCGTTTGCCCGCCGGAGATCCAGCGGCAGGCTGTCTGTATCAATGCAGATATTGGCGCAGTGATAGCGCAATTGTGACTCACAAGAGGGCTGGCACCGTCCAGTCCTCTCTCTTTTTGCTAAAGTTTCCCTTGTTTTTTCTTGCAAGCTGCCGAAAATGACGTGTTCTCAAAAGTTCGCGTTTGCGCAGCGCAGCGGAGCAATGAAAGCCCCAGTGGGGCTTTTAAGCGACCGAACGGTCTTGCGCAGCAAGATGGAGGGGCCTTGCCCCGACAAGTTCGTGTTTAGCGTAAAGTTGGAGCGTATGGTGGATGGGCGTAGACCTGTAAAGAGCTAGTATAACAAACACAGCCCCGCTTTGGCGAAGGAGAAGCCAAAGCGGGGCTGTATTCAATGAAGGAGAAATGAAAGGAATATCAGGTTACAGATTCATTCCTTTCAGCAATAAAAACCTTTCAACAATAAAAAATACTCGTCGGACTGCCTGTAAAGGGCTGAAAAGTCTGACGAGTATTTTCTTGCTGAGAAGTAAAACAAAAGACCTTGTAAGCATCACACCTACAAGGTCTTTTCAGAAGATGGTGCGGATAAGAGGACTTGAACCTCCACCGAGTTGCCCCGATTAGAACCTGAATCTAACGCGTCTGCCAATTCCGCCATATCCGCATATTCTGTTGTGTTCGTGAGCTGTGCCGCTCGGAACGATAGTTATTATACCAGATATACACAGAATGTCAAGCGTTTTTTCAAAAAAACTTTTTCCTCACTACAAAACGTCATACTTCCGCGAAAAAGCCCTCTGCAGGCCGATTTTCCGGCGGTGCAGAGGGTCGGAGTTTCTTTGTTTTTTCTTCATCAGACAGCCGTGCTGGAGGCCAGCAGATCAGACTCTGCCCCACACCAGCCACAGATACACATAGCCTGCCAGCACCGCAGCCAGCGTAAAGGGCACGCCGATGCGCAGGAAGTCCCGGGTCGTGACGGTTTCACCGTTTTTGCGCAGCAGGCCGATGGCGGCAATATTGGCCGAAGCGCCGATCGGCGTCAGGTTACCGCCCAAAGTGGCACCGGTGAGCAGGCCGAAGTAAAACACGTAGGGCTCCATCCCCCGGCCGTCGTTCATCAGTGCAGCAATGCTCTGCACCACGGGCAGCATGGCGGCCACGTAAGGGATGTTATCGATGAACGCCGACAGCACGACCGAAACCACTACCAGCAGCGTAAACAGCCGGAAGGGGCTTTCTCCCGCCACAGCGTGGAACAGCCGGGCCGCTGCATCAATGACGCCCGCCGCCTGAATGCCTGCGATCACGATGAACAGACCAAACAACAGCAGCAGGGTATCGCAGTCCAGCTCACCCAGCACCCGCCCCAGCGGCTTTGCCGACTTTGCCCGCAGGCAGGCGTGCACGGTGCCAAACAGGCACAGGCCCATGCAGATAAGACCGCTGCGCAGCTCATACACCGTGTGCAGCGGCCCGGCGGCGGGTTCCGGCAGGAAAGACGCCGCGATCAGCAGACCTACCGTCAGCAGCATCAGGGCGGCGGGCACATCGTCCTCCACTTCCGTTTCCACCTTTGCGCAGACCGGCTGGGTCTCACGGCGGAACAGCCACAGCAGCACCGCCAGCGATGCCAGTGCGCCCAGCTCTACACCCCAGAAAATACCCGGACGGCCCTGCATCCAGAAGAACTCGAAGAAGTTCATGTCCGCAAAGCTGCCCAGCAGGATGCTGGTGGTATCGCCCACCAACGTGGCTGCGCCCTGCAGGTTGGAGGAGACCGCAATGGAAATGATCACCGGCACCGGCGAGATCTTCAGCTTGCGGGCAATGGCAAGGCCCACCGGGGCCACCATGAGCACAGTAGCCACATTGTCCACAAAAGCACTGATGACGCCGGCGAACAGCGCCAGCATACACACCGCCCACTTGACATCCGGCACCCGGACGATGAGCATTTCCGCCAGACGGGCGGGCATTTTGCTCTCGATGAACAGCGCCACCGTACCCATGGTGCCCGCCATCATCAGCAGAACGTTGTAATCCACCGCCTGCAGTGCCGCACGGAGCGAAAAACCGTATACCCCGGCCTCGCCCAGCACAATAAAGAGCACTGCACTGCACAGTGCCACCCACGGGCGGTACTGCTGCAGCCGCAGCATCAGCAGATAGGTGGCTGCAAACAGAAGCAGCGCAAGCGTCATTCCAAAGTCTCCCGGTTATGGGTGTCGTTGTCCTCGTCGATCATGCGGTAGCCCACGCCCAGCTCATTGAGGATATAGGCGTTGCTGCCCGGGCGGCTGCCCAGCTTTTTGCGGATGTTGGCCATGTTCACCTGCAGCTTTTTGGTGCTGCCGATGTCGGTATCGCCCCAGATGGCCTTGACGATGGCCGCATAGGTCATCACACGGCCCGCGTGCTGGGAGAGGAACGCCACGATGTTGTACTCGGTCTGGGTCAGCTTGATCTCCTGCTCGTCCACAAACACCTTGCGGCGGTCATAGTTGATGCGCATTCCCTGTGCGCGGAACTCCCCCGCCGGGGCATTGCCGCCGCGCAGGGCACCGTAACGGTTCAGGCGCAGGGCAGCACGCACGCGGGCCAGCAGCTCGCCGGTGCTGAAGGGCTTGGTGATATAGTCATTGGCCCCCAGATCCAGCGCTTCGATCTTATCCATCTCGTCGGTGCGGGCTGAGAGCACCACGATGGGGGTCATATACTTCTGCCGCACGGTGCGGATGAACTCCAGACCGTCCCGGTCCGGCAGGCCCAGATCCAGAATGACCAGATCCGGGTTGTGGGAGGCAAACAGGGTCAGGCCCATGGTACAGGTGTGGGCCACCAGCGCCTGATAATCATTGGTGGTCAGCAGCGTTTCAATAAAGCTGCAGATATTCGCCTCATCCTCCACAATGAGGACTTTGAATTTATTATTGCTCATCTTCTGCATCCTCCATTTCAATTTCTTCGGTCTCCAGCCAGAAGCGGATGGTGGTTCCCTCGCCCATCCGGCTCTCGGCCTTGATCTCGCCGCCGTGGGCCTTGATGATGGCCGCGCACACCGACAAGCCGATGCCCATGCCGTGCTTGCGGCTGTCTGCCGGTGCATCCGGGTCGGTGCTGCCGGTGCCGGAGAACAGCTTTTTCAGTCGTTCTCTGGGGATGCCGCAGCCATTGTCCGTCACCTCGAACACCGCGCGATTGCCCACCGTGAACACCTTCAGGGTCAGTTTTGTCATGCCCTCGGCGTGCAGAGCGGCGTTTTCCAGCAGATTCATCAGCACCTGCTGGATGAGCATGGAATCCATGGGGATCACGATAAAGGCATCCGGCGTTTCCAGCTCCACCTGAATATCCGGGTAACGCTTGCGGAACTTGACCAGCACGGCATCCAGCAATTCGTCCAGCACCGTGGGGGTCTTCTGCACCGTCACCTTCTCGCTGTCGATGCGGGTGACCGAGAGCAGGTTCTCCACCATGCGGGTCAGCCACTGGGCATCGCTGCAGGCTTCTCCCAGCAGCTTGATGGTCTTTGCCTTATCCAGCGAATCGTAGTTTTCGATCACGGTGGAGCAGGCACCATAAATGGAAGTGAGCGGGGTGCGCAGATCGTGGGAAACCGCGCGCAAGAGGTTCGCGCGCATTTTTTCCTTTTCGCTCTCCATGCGCAGCTGCTCCTGTTTTTTGATGCGGGTGGTCAGGGTGCTGGTCATGATGGACACCACCAGCATCACAAGGCCGGAGAACAGGTTTTCCGACAGGGTAAAGTTGAACGCGAAATACGGCGAGAGGAAGGCAAAGTTCACCGCCAGCACGCTGATCAGGGACGCCGCCACGCCCCACGCGTAACCCTCTGTATACATTGACGTGACAAATACTGCCAGCATAAAGATCAGCATGGCAACGCCCTCAATGCGGCCCATAATGGCCTGTGTAAGCATCACCATGGCATAGGCGGCGAACAGAGCCAGCAGCATTACGGCGGCATCCCGCACAAGCGTCTGTTTTTTCATGCACATTCCCCTTCCCAAACAATATGTTTCCTCTTCTGAATTATACCATAGCTGTACTAAAGATACAGTAAAAATCCTTTGCCGGAGCATTGCCCTTGCAGCAGCGTTTTTTTCCCGCTATACTAAAACCAAACAATTCTGGAAAGGAGATGCCCGCCTTGCGCCTGATTTCGTCTGCAGAGATCGACCTCTACCCCGGCAGCCAGCAGGAGCGCCTGCCCGGATTTTCACCGCAGTTCCCGCACATCTGCAGCCATGTGCTGCTGCCGGACGGCCCCGCCGGGGGCTGCATCTGGCACTGGCACAAAAGCATGGAGCTATTTTATGTGGAAAAGGGTGCCATTATCTACCATACGCCCGGCGGACAGCGGCTGTTCCGGGCCGGCAGCGGCGGCATGGTGAACAGCAATGTGCTGCACCGCACCCAATCGCTGGAAAACGGCACCACCCAGCGGCTGCACCTGTTTGAGCCGGAGCTGCTGGCAGGCATTCCGGGCGGCACCGTGCAGCAGCGTTACCTTACGCCGCTGGTGGAACAGCCCGGTCTGGAACTGCTGCCCCTTTCGCCGGAGGTGCCCCAGCAGGCGGCAGCGCTGGCCCTGCTGTGCCAGAGCCTTGAACTGGACGAGACCGCTTTTGGCTACGAACTGCGGCTGCAGGCCATGCTGAGCGAGCTGTGGCTGGCTTTTTTGCAGCAGCTGCCGCCGTTGGAGCCCGCCGCACCGGAACGCAGCTCTGCCAGCAATAAGGTGAAGCAGATGATCCTGTTCATGACCGCTCACGCAGCCGAAAAGCTCTCGGTGGCCGATATTGCCGCTGCGGCCTATTGCAGTGAGCGGGAGTGCTACCGCTGCTTCCGTTCCTGCCTGCACACAACTCCTTCGGAGTATTTGCAGAACATCCGGCTGCAGATGGCAAGCCAGCTGCTTACCCGGACAAAGCTTGCCATTACCGACATCGCTCAGCAGTGCGGCCTTGGCAGCAGCAGCTACTTTGGGGCGCAATTCCGACAGCATTTTGGCTGCTCACCCACTGTCTACCGGGAAAAATGGCAGGATATTGATACTGAATGGCATAAAAACGATAGCAGCGCTGCCGCACCGGATGCTACAATGGAGCCGTAAAGAGGAGCACCTTGCGAAGGCCAGCACCTCTTCACCGTTTCATTGTTCCCGCATCCAGAGGAGGTGCTATTATGACCCTGAATTTGCGAATCATGAATCTGCGTGCATTTTCCAATGTTCTGAACGCCTGCTCTGCACCGGTGGAGCTGACCACTGCCGACGGCGCTGTGCACCGTTTCCCGGATGATACTGCAGCAGCCAGCCTGTGTAGCCGTAAACCAAAAAATGGCACTCGCCTGCCGGTGGCCGTGCGTATCCATGCGCCGCGCGATTATTTTAATATCGTCAGCTACTATGCCGGCGACTGCTAAGCCATCCCCATACTTCATCATAAATCAGAGCAGGGCCTGTTCCTTCAGGGGCAGGCCCTGCTCTGGTGTTTGACACTCCCTCTTTCCCGTAGTAGAATAGCCTTATCCGCGCTTTATCTCACTGGATCAGGAGAATGACAGATGCTTTATTTTGAGAACGACTACTGCGAGGGTGCACACCCCGCGATCCTGCAAAAGCTGACCGAGACCAATTTTGAAAAGGTGTCCGGCTACGGCACCGACCCCTACTGCGCCAGCGCCAAGGCAAAGATCTGCGCTGCCTGCGGCTGCCCGGATGCAGATGTGTACTTTATCTCCGGCGGCACACAGACCAACGCCATCGTCATTGCGTCCATGCTGCAGCGCTGGCAGGGCGTGCTGGCCGCAGCCACCGGCCATGTTGCCGCCCACGAGGCCGGTGCCATCGAGTACACCAGCCACAAGGTCATCCCGCTGCCGGCCCACGAGGGCAAGGTGAGCGCTGCCGATGTGCGCAGCTGGTGCGCCACCTTCTACGCCGATGCCAACCACGACCACATGGTGTTTCCCGGCATGGTGTATATCTCTCACCCGTCGGAGTACGGCACCCTGTATACTAAGGCAGAGCTGGAAGAGCTGCACGCCGTGTGTCAGGAATACAAGATGCCGCTGTTCATGGACGGCGCACGGCTGGGCTACGGCCTGATGGCAAAGGGCACCGACGTCACCCTGCAGGACATTGCCCGCCTGACCGATGTGTTCTACATCGGCGGCACCAAGGTGGGCGCTCTGTGCGGCGAGGCCGTGGTGTTCCCTCACGGCGCACCGGCCCACTTTATGACCATGGTCAAGCAGCAGGGCGCGCTGCTTGCCAAGGGCCGTCTGCTGGGCCTGCAGTTCGACGTGCTGTTCACCGATGATCTGTACACCCGCATCAGCCGGAACGCCATCGAGACCGCAGACCGTCTGAAGGAGGGTCTTGCTGCCAAGGGCTACCGCTTCTATATGGAATCGCCCACCAATCAGGTGTTTCCCATTCTGGCAAACAGCCAGCTGGAAGCGCTGGAGCCACTGGCAAAGTTCGGCTTCTGGGAGAAGTACGACGACACCCACACCGTGATGCGCATTGCCACCAGCTGGGCCACCCGTATGGAGGAGATCGAACAGCTGATCGCACTGATGTGACTCTGCCGAAGATTTTCTGCCGATTTTATGCAGGATATCGATTGCAATTTTCTTCACGATATGGTATCTTTTGGGTATACCACATTAGGTTCGGAGACGGCCGGCTGCATTGCGCCGCCGCTTCCTGTAAAGTGATTGGAAGGAAGGTAGTTTACCATGGGATTCTTTGATAAGCTGTTCGGAGGCAAGGCCGAGCAGGAAGAGACCGCTAAATTCTTTGGTCAGAGCAAGACTGTTTTGACCCCCATCCGCGGCAAGGTGCTGGCACAGGCCGACATCCCCGACGAGACCTTTGCACAGGGCATCCTTGGCCCCGGCTGCGGCATCGAGCCCACCGGCAAGACCGTGTATGCTCCGTTTGACGGCACCGTGGAACAGGTGGCTTCCACCCTGCACGCTGTGGGCCTGACCAGCGAGGACGGTATCGAGATCCTGATCCATGTTGGCATGGACACCGTGGAGATGCAGGGCAAGGGCTTCAAGGCACTGGTCAAGGTGGGCGATAAGGTCAAGGCCGGCACCCCGCTGCTGAAGGTGGATCTGGACGCCATCCGCGCCGCAGGCCATCCCACTGCAACCGCCATCATCGTGACCAACGGCGATGACATGGGCGAGCTGAAGATGCTGGCTGAGGGCGATGTGCTGGCCGGCACTCCGCTGTTCAAGTTCTGAGCCGGATGCCCCGCTCCGGGCATGGCATGATCCTGAATGAAAGAGACAGGTACTCCCCCTGCGGGGGGGCCTGTCTCTTCTTTTTGCCGGAACAGCCCCGGTTGAAAAACAAAAGCCTGCGGGCGGTCCAAGGCCGGTTTGCGGAAGAAAATTAAATTTTATTCTCTTTAGACGAAAAAAGATGAAGCTTTTGTGCTATCTTGTGGTGATTTGCCTATTTACATTCCGGGGCATTCTGTGCTAAACTTCAGTAAACCAAAGCAAAGCTGACGGGCGGCAAGGGAAAGGCCGCCGCAGTACACAGAGGATGTAGTACAAGGACACAACAATGACGTTGGAAAGGTCATTGCTGTGTCCTTTTTTGTTGCTTTGGCAGTTGAAAGGTCCAATAAAAACGAGGGGAGAAATTGAGTATGAAAAAGATCACACGTCGTTCGTTTTTACAGGCAGTGGGCATGACCGGTCTGGCAGCCGGCATGATGAGCGTGATGAGCGGCTGCGGCGGCAGTTCTTCTTCCACAGCGGCCTCCGGCAGCACGGCAGCGTCCAGCGAAGCCGCAGCGGATGTGGATCTGAGCAAGATCAAGGATACCATCCACATGGCAGTCTCGCAGGAAGCTTCCAGCTACGATGTGCACAAGACCACCACCCTGATCGCACGTCAGGTGTTTGCCGGTACCGTGTGGGAAAAGCTGGTCACCCTGAATGCCAACTCCGATGTGATCCCGGAGCTGTGTTCCAGCTACGAGATGAGCGATGATGCCTGCATCTTCACCTTCCATCTGCGGGAGGGGGTCAAGTTCCACGACGGCAGCACCCTGAGTGCTGAGGATGTGGTGGCCAGCCTGAACCGCTGGATCGATGCCTACAGCAATGCGGCTGCCATGGTGGGCGAGGGCCGCTTTGAAGCCACCGACGATCTGACCGTGACCATTACCTGCTCTGCTCCGGCGCTGACTTTGCCGGATATGATGGCCGGTGCCGCCCAGCCCGCCATCATCACCACCGCGGCCTGCTGCACCGATGAGGACGCCAACGGCTACCTGAACCAGTACATCGGCACCGGCCCGTACAAGTTCATCGAGTGGAAGCAGGATCAGTACATCAAGCTGGAAAAGTTCGATGACTACTGCCCCTATTATCTGGAGGGCACCACCGAGGAAAAGATGGACGGCTGGGGCGGCTACAAGCACGCCTACACCAAGACCATCTACATCGACAAGGTGACCGAGACTGCCACCCGTGTGGCCGGTCTGCAGTCCGGCGATTACGATGTGATCTGGGGCGTGGGCAGCGAGAACACCCCCATGGTGGAGGCTGACCCGAACCTGTCCCTGATGAGCGAGCAGGCCGGTACCCTGTGCATGGTGTTCAACAAGGACCCCGGCAGCATTGCCAGCAACAACGATATCCGCCGCGCGGTGAACGCCGTTGCCAACTGCGACGACCTGATGGCCTCGGCCTTTGGCACGGACTACGATCTGGGCAGCTGCTACATGGACGACCTGAACGCCTACTGGGTGACCGATGCCGGTAAGGAGAACTACGACCTCCGCGATCCCGATAAGGCCAAGGCCTATCTGGAAAGCGCAGGCTATAACGGCGAGACCTTTACCATTCTGGCACCTACCCTGAACAACTACAACAACATCGGTCTGGTGCTGCAGGAGGAGCTGAAGAGCATCGGCATGAACGCAGAGCTGACCACCGTGGACTGGGCCACCTTCATGGAGTACCGCAAGGACCCCAGCGTGTTCGATATCTACATCACCAGCTTTGCCTCGGTGCCGCTGCCCAGCCTGAAAGCCTACTACGGTCCCAGCTATCCCGGCTGGACGACGGACGAAAAGACCGCCGAGCTGCTGGAAGAATTCAACGAAGCCACCACCCGTGACGATGCCCTTGCCGTCTGGAAGGAGCTGCAGGAATACAGCTGGGATTATCTGCCCTGCATCAGCACAGGCCACTATCATGTCGCATACGCCTGCTCTTCCAAGGTGCACGGCCTGTACATGGGCAACGGCATCTACCTGTGGAACGCATACGCAGAAGCATAATTCTTTGCATATTGCCGAAGGATGTCGGCCGGAACATGAGAAGGTTGCGGTACGGCATCCTTTTTGCCGCCGGGCGCTGCCCCGCGCGGGAAAGAAATAGCATCCAAAAGGAGAATGGCCATGAAAAAGTATATCCTGAAACGGCTTTTGTCGGTGCTGCCCATTCTGTTCATCGTTTCTGTAGTGGTGTTCACTCTGGTGCATCTGGCTCCCGGCGGCCCCGCAGCCGCCATGCTGGGCAGTGATGCCACCATGGAGGACATTGCCGCGCTGGAAGAGCAGATGGGTCTGAACGACCCGCTCTACGTTCAATATTTCCGCTGGATGGGCAACGTGTTCCACGGCGACCTTGGCACCAGTACCACCGGTGATACCGTGACCAACATGATCCAGGGTCACTTCCTCCCCACCATCAATCTGGCGCTGTACGCCATGGTCATCAGCCTGCTGATCGCGCTGCCGCTGGGCATGCTGGCGGCCCGCAAGCGCGGCACGCTGGTGGACAGCGCAGTGTCCGTGCTGGCGCTGGCCGGTGTTTCGGTGCCCAGCTTTCTGCTGGGTCTGGGGCTCATGATGCTGTTTGCGGTGAACCTGCGCTGGTTCCCGGTGTCCGGCTATGCGCCGTGGTCTGACGGCGTGCTGGCACACATCCGCTCCATCACCATGCCGGCCGTGGCACTGGGCTTTATGTACACCGCCCTGATGATGCGCATGACCCGCTCCAGCATGCTGGAGGTGCTGAACAGCGACTACATCAAGATGGCCAAGGCCAAAGGCGTGGGCGAGGCGGCCCTTGTGGGCAAGCACGCGTTCCGCAATGCCATGGTCAGCGTTGTGACCGTGATCGGCCAGAGCTTCATCGGTGCGCTGTCCGGCGCTGCGGTGGTGGAGACCGTGTTCGGCGTGCCGGGCCTCGGCCAGCTGATCGTCAACTCCATCGGCCGCCGCGATTACGAGGTGATCCAGGCGGTGGTGCTGCTGGTGGCCGTGATCAACGTGCTCATCAACCTGCTCACGGATCTGCTGTACGGTCTGATCGATCCGCGCATCCGCGTGAGCTGAAGGGAGGAAACAGAGAATGGAAGCAACAAAAGCAAATGCCGCTTATTCTGCGGGAGCCGAGGATCTGGGTCTCCTGCGCAAAAAGCTGGAAAAAGAGCAGCGTGCTCTGCGCATCCACGCCTTCCTCAAAAACAAGGCCTCGGTGGTGGGTCTGGTGCTGGTGCTGCTCATGATCGTTATTGCGCTGGCCGCACCGCTGCTCACCGGGCTTTCCGGCACCGACCCCTATACCAATGCGGTGACCCAGCGGCTGCAGGCCCCCAGCGCAGAGCACTGGTTCGGCACCGATGATCTGGGCCGCGATGTGTTTGCCCGCGTCATCTACGGCACCCGCATCTCCCTGTTCGTGGGTTTCTCGGTCAGCGTGCTGGCCGGTGCAGCGGGCCTGCTGATCGGCCTGTATTCCTGCTATAACAAGGTGCTGGATGCCGTGCTCATGCGTATCTGCGACGGTCTGAAGGCCGTTCCCTCCACGCTGCTGGCCATCTGCCTGATGGCTGTGTTGGGCCCCAGCATCCGCAACGTGATCCTGAGTCTGGCGGTGGTCAGCACCCCCAGCATGGCCCGCATGGTGCGCTCGGCAGCGCTTTCGGCCCGGGAGCAGACCTATGTGGAGGCCATGACCTGCCTTGGTGCAACACCCAGCCACATTCTGTGGCGGCATATCATGCCCAACACCCTTTCGCCGGTGATCGTGCAGATGACCTTTGTGTTTGCAAGCGCCATCATCACCGAAGCCGCCCTGAGCTTTCTGGGCGCAGGCGTGCCGGTGCCGGAACCCAGCTGGGGCAGCATCCTCAGTCAGGGCCGCACCTATATCTATACTGCATGGTGGCTGATCCTGTACCCGGGCCTGTTTACCGCCGTCTCGGTGATGGGCTTCAACCTGTTTGGCGACGGCGTGCGGGACCTGCTGGATCCGCTGTCTCATTAAGGAGGGAAAAACGATGGCTGAACAAAAAGAGACCCTGCGCGTGGATTCCCTCTCCACCAGCTTTCACACCGAGCGCGGCCTTCTGAAGGCTGTGGACGGCGTGAGCTTTACGGTGGGCAAGGGCGAGATCCTTGGTCTGGTAGGCGAGTCCGGCTGCGGAAAAAGCGTGACCAGCCAGAGCATCCTGCGCTTATACGATGAAAAATATACCGCACACTACGAGGGCCATATCTATCTGGACGGCGTTGACCTGCTGGCACTTTCTCCTGCGGAAATGCGCAAGATCCGGGGCAGCCGCATCTCCATGATCTTTCAGGACGCCCTTTCCAGCCTGAACCCGGTGTTCACGGTGGGTTCGCAGATCTGCGAGCCGCTGATGATCCATCAGGGGCTCAACCGCAAGCAGGCCATGGAAAAGGCGGTGGAGCTGCTCCGGCTGGTGAACATCCCGGCCCCGGAGCGCCGGGTGCTGCAGTATCCCCACGAGCTGTCCGGCGGCATGCGCCAGCGTGTGATGATCGCCATTGCACTGGCCTGCAAGCCGGAGCTGCTGATCGCCGACGAGCCCACCACGGCACTGGATGTGACCGTGCAGGCACAGATCATGGATCTGATCCGGGAGCTGAACCAGAAGCTGGGCATGAGCGTAATGCTGATCACCCACGATCTGGGCGTGGTGGCAGAGACCTGCGACCGCGTGGCGGTGATGTATCTGGGGCAGATCGTGGAGCAGGCCGACAAATACGCCATCTTTGACGATCCGCGCCACCCCTACACATGGGGCCTGATCCACTCCATCCCGCAGCTGGACGGCGACCGCACCAAGCCCCTGTATTCCGTTGAGGGCATGGTGCCGCTGCTCAGTCAGGTGCCGCAGGGCTGCTGCCGCTTTGCAGAGCGTTGCCCCAAGGCGACCGCGCACTGCCGCGAGGCCATGCCGGAGCTGCAGGAGGTCACACCGGGACATTGGGTGCGCTGCTGGATGGGCACCGGGGAGGAATGAGCAATGAGTGATACAAAAGAAGTGGTCATCCGTGCCGAGAATGTGCGCACCTATTTTCCGGTGCGGGACACGCTGGGCCGGGTGGTGAATCAGGTCAAGGCCGTGGATGGCATCAGCATGGAGGTGCACAAAGGTGAGATCTACGGTCTGGTGGGCGAGAGCGGCTGCGGCAAGTCCACCTTTGGCCGCACCCTCATCCGGCTGCTGGAGCCTACGGACGGTAAGCTGGAGCTGCTGGGGCAGGATGTGACCCACACCAGCATGAAGGCGCTGCGCCCCTTCCGCAGCAAGGTGCAGATGATCTTTCAGGACCCCTATACCAGCCTGAATCCCCGCAAGCGGGTGGGCGAGATCCTGATGGAGGTGCTGCAGATCCACGGCGAAAAGGACCGCGACAAATGCATGAGCATCGCCATGGAGACCCTGCACAAGGTGGGCCTGCGGCCGGAGCATTTCTACCGCTATCCCCACGAGTTTTCCGGCGGTCAGCGCCAGCGCGTGGGCATTGCCCGCGCCCTGATCCTCAAGCCGGAGCTGATCGTCTGCGACGAGCCGGTGTCCGCACTGGATGTGTCCATTCAGGCGCAGGTCATCAACCTGCTCAAACAGCTGCGGGACGAAAACGATCTGAGCTATGTGTTCATCGCCCACGACATGAGCGTGGTGCGCTACATCTCGGACCGCATCGGCGTGATGTATCTGGGCCATCTGGTAGAGGAGGCCCCCACGGATGAGCTGTTCGCCCATCCCATGCACCCCTACACGGAAGCGCTGCTGAGCGCTGTGCCGGACACGAACCCCCACGCCACCGCCCACCGCATCCACCTGCAGGGCGAGATCCCTTCGCCCATCGACCCGCCCAAGGGGTGCGTGTTCCACACCCGCTGCCCCTATGCCACCGAGGCCTGCGGCCAGATCGCACCGCAGATGCGGCAGGTGGCACCGGGCCACCGGACGGCCTGCCTGAAATACGATATGCCGGAGGCAATGAAGGTCTGACACGGCAGAAAGGAAATACAGTATGCATCAGGAGATCCTGGATTACATTGAAGCGCACCGGCAGTACGGCTATGATCTGCTGGCCGAGCTGGGGCAGATCCCGGCCCCCAGCAACCACGAGGAGAAGCGGGCGCAGTACGTGTGCGAGTGGTTCCACAAAAACGGCGCACCGCAGGCGTTCATCGATGAAGCGCTCAACGTGGTGTGTCCCATCGGCGTGACCGAAGCGAACCCCGTCACCGTGTTCATGGCCCATCTGGACGTGGTGTTCCCGGACACCGAACCCCTGCCGCTGAAGGTGCAGGACGGCAGGATGTGCTGCCCCGGCATCGGCGATGACACCGCCAATCTGGCGGCGCTGCTGCTGGCGGCAAAATATGTGCTGGAACATCGCCTGCAGCCGGTGGACGGCAAGGGCTTTGTGTTCGTGGCCAATGCCGGCGAGGAGGGCCTTGGCAACCTGAAGGGCAGCCGCAAGATCTGCGAAAGCTACGCGGGCCGCATTGCGGAGTTCTGCTCCTTTGACGGATATTTTGATGGGCTGGTCCGGGATGCCGTGGGCAGCGAGCGCTACCGGGTGGAGGTGTGCACAGAGGGCGGACACAGCTTTGGCTGCTTTGGCAACCGCAACGCCATCGCCTACCTTTCCAGCATGATCGACACCCTGTACGAGCTCAAGCCGCCGGTGACCAAGACCCGGACCACCTACAACGTCGGCACCATCCGGGGCGGCACCAGCGTGAATACCATCGCCCAGCAGGCCGAGATACTGTACGAGTACCGCAGCGACAGCGCCGCAGATCTGGACTTTATGCGCCGCCATTTTGAAGCGGTGATCGCCGCATACCGCGCCAAGGGCATCACGGTGCATACCGAGCTTTTGGGCCAGCGGCCCTGCAGCGGCGATGTGGACCCGGAAAAGCTGGACGCCCTTTCCGCACGCATTGGCGCGGCCATTGCCGCCTACAGCGGCGTGACCCCGGCGGTACACGCCGGCAGCACCGACTGCAACATCCCGCTGTCGCTGGGCATCCCGGCGGTGTGCGTGGGCGTGGTGGCCGGTGCCGGTGCCCATACTCGGGAGGAATATGTGTGCATCGACAGCTTTGTAAAGGGCTACCGCTGTGCATTTGCCTGCATTCTGCCTTATTTCGGCGTGGAGGGGTGAACCGCTATGGAATACGAAGATCTGAAGGTCATTGACGAAAAGGCCGCAGCGCTGGGCGCACTGGCAGATGGTGTGTGGGAGCACCCGGAGACCGCCTTTACAGAGGTGGTCTCTGCCGGGCTGCTGGCAGATTTTCTGGAAAAAGAGGGCTTTGCCGTCACCCGCGGCGTGGCAGATATCCCCACGGCCTTTTCTGCCCGGTACGGCAGCGGCAAGCCGGTCATCGGCCTGCTGGGCGAGTTTGACGCCCTGAGCGGCCTGAGCCAGAAAGCCGGTGTGCCGCAGCCCTGCCCGCTGACGGCGGGCGGCAACGGCCACGGCTGCGGGCACAATCTGCTGGGCGTAGGCTCGCTGGCTGCCGCACTGGCGGTCAAGCAGTATCTGCAGCGCACCGGTGCACCCGGCACGGTGGTCTACTACGGCTGTCCCGGCGAGGAGGGCGGCAGCGGCAAGGCGTTCATGGCCCGCAGCGGCGTGTTCGGAGAGCTGGACTGCGCCCTGAGCTGGCACCCCGCAGAGCTGACCAACGTGATGCAGAGCACGACGCTGGCCAACATTCAGGTGCTGTATACCTTTGAGGGCATTGCCGCGCACGCCGCCGGCTGCCCGGAAAAGGGCCGCAGCGCACTGGACGCCGTGGAGCTGATGAACGTGGGCACGAACTTCCTGCGGGAGCACATGATCGATGCCGCCCGCATCCATTACGCCATCCTTGACAGCGGCGGCATCTCTCCCAATGTGGTGCAGCCCCACGCCTCGGTGCTGTACCTCATCCGTGCACCGCGCACCGAGCAGGCGCAGGAGCTGTACCGCCGGGTGAACCTGATCGCACAGGGCATGGCGATGGCCACCGAGACAACGGTGCACTGGGAGCTCATCAAGACCTGCGCGGAGCTGATCCCCAACCTGCCGCTGGAACAGCAGCTGGCACAGTCCTTCCGCGAGGTCCCCGCACCGGAGGTGACGGCAGGGGAGATGGACTTCCTGCGCAGCATCACGGCCAGCAGCACATCCCCCAAGAGCGAACAGCTGCAGAAGGCGCTGGACCGGCTGGAGCAGCCGGAGAACCGTGCTGCGGTGGAAGCGCGCATGGACGAGGATTTCCACGGCCAGCCCCTGCCCTACGAGCCGAAGCTGGTGCCGCCCATCGAGTGCGGCTCCACCGATGTGGGCGATGTGAGCTGGCAGTGCCCCACGGCACAGATCCACACTGCCACATGGGCACCGTCCAGCGGCGGCCACAGCTGGCAGATCGTGGCACAGGGCAAGGGCACCGTGGCCCACAAGTATATGTGCTACTGCGGCAAGATTTTGGGGCAGACGGCCATCCGGCTGCTGCAGCAGCCCCAGACGCTGCTAAAGGCCCGTGCCGCCTATGAAAAGGAACTGCAGGGCCGCAGCTATGTGCCCATTCCGCCGCAGGTGAAGCCCCGTGCCATCTCTTCGCTGTGAAAGGAGCACTGTTATGAAGAATTACGTCATCACCATTGCCCGCGGCTTTGGTTCCGGCGGCAAGCAGATGGGCATCCGGCTGGCCGAGGATCTGGGCATCCACTGCTACGAGAACCGCATCCTGACGCTGGCCAGCCAGATGGCCGGTGAGCCGGAAAAGGACTTTGCCAAAAGCGACGAGCAGCTGCGGCGCGGCTATTTCGGGGCGCTGCTGCACAAGCTGCCCCAGCGTCTGCTGCCCCACCCGCAGACCGAGCGCTTTACCTCGGACGATTATGTGTACCAGTACGAGGCAAAGATCGTCCGGGAGCTGGCCGAGAGCGAGAGCTGCGTGATCATCGGCAAGGCTGCGGACCATGTGCTGAAGGACTATCCCAATGTGCTCAGCATCTATGTGGAAGCGCCCCGTCCCTACTGCCGGGAACGCATCATGAAGCGGATGGGCGTGACGGCAGACGAGGCCGACGAGCTGATCAGCAAGACCGACCGCTACCGCGCGGAATACTATAAGTATCATACCGGCGGCAATTACTGGACGAACCCCGTGAACTACGACCTGACGCTGAACCCCAGCCGTCTGGGCTGGGAAGCCTGTGTGGACGTGATCGAGGACGCCCTGTTCCGCAAACTGGGGGTCTCGAAGCCTGTCCGGTAAGCCGGTGCCGCAGTGCCCCGGCAGAGGGCAGATCAAAACAGACATTTTCCTCTTTTTTACTTTCCCACCCAAAGAAGAACGCCCCCGGCAGCCGCCGGGGGCGTTCTTCTGTTTATCTGGCTTCTCAGCTCTCGCTGTGCTGGTACACTTCCTTCAGGTGGGCCGAGAGCTTCATGTTCTCGCTGTAGTCCACCGGCACCACGATGACACTGGGCACCGTCTGCCGGAAGGCCTCCTCCAGCGTGGGGATCAGGTCTGCGGCCTTTTCCACCCGGTAGCCCTTGCAGTGCATGGCCTCGGCCAGCAGCTTGAAGTCCGGGTTCGTAAAGTCCACGTAGCAGTGCTCGCCGTCAAACTGCTCCTGCTCCTTCCACTTGATGAGGCCGTAGCTGGAATCCTCCCAGATCAGGGTGACGAAGGGCACCTTCTCCCGCACGGCCGTTTCCAGCTCCTGACTGTTCATCATAAAGCCGCCGTCGCCGCAGACAGCCAGCACCTTTTTGTCCGGGTTCAGCAGCTTTGCCGCAAAGGCGCCCGGGATGGAAAAGCCCATGCTGGCAAAGCCGTTGGAGATCAGGCAGGTGTTGGGCGCGTAGCAGTCGTAGTGGCGGGCGATCCACATTTTGTGGGCACCCACGTCGCTCACAAGGATGTCCTCCCGGCCCATGACCTTGCGCACATCCGCAAGGATGCGGGCGGGCTTCATGGGGCAGCTGTCGTCGTCTGCCATGGCGGCGTGCTCGGCCACCATGGTCTCCCGCAGACGGAGCGCAAACTCCGGTTCGCTGTCCCGGTGGGCGCAGCGCAGCACCTCATAGATGCTCTCGGAGATATCGCCCACCACTTCCACGGCAGGCTGGTACCGCTTGTTCACGTCCGCAGGGGCATTGTCGATGTGGAGGATGGTCATATCCGGCCGTGCGCCCCACTTGGCGGGAGCACATTCCACGATGTCGTAGCCGATGGCAATGACCAGATCGGCCCGGTCGAACAGCTGGTTCACATAGTCCTTCTGGGGGATGCCGATGGTCCACAGGCTGTACTTGTCGTCCATGGGGATGATGCCCTTTGCCATCATGGTGTTCACCACCGGGATGTGCAGCCGGTCGGCCATCTCGGTAACGGCGGCTGCGGCATGGCCCCGCACCGCCCCGGCACCGGCCAGGATCACCGGGTTCTTTGCCTCGCTGATCAGCTTCCCGGCAGCGGCAATGTGGGTGGGGTCGGCGTAGAGGTCGTGCAGCTGCTGGCGCTTGAGCGGCACCGCGTCGGCGGGCATCTTGGCAATGTTCTGGGGCAGGTCGATGTGGGTGGCACCGGGCTTGCCCTTCTCTGCGTGCTTGAAGGCCAGCCGCACGATCTCGCCCACGGTATCCGGACGGATGATCTGCTTGGAACGCTTGGTGATGGGCTCGAACATGGCGGTCAGGTCCAGATACTGGTGGCTGGTCAGCTGCATCCGGTCGGTGCCCACCTGCCCGGTAATGGCCACCAGCGGCGCACCGTCCAGATAGGCGTCCGCTACGCCGGTGACGAGGTTGGTGGCACCGGGGCCAAGGGTGGAAAGGCACACGCCTGCCCGCCCGGTCAGACGGCCGTAGACATCGGCCATAAAGGCAGCGCCCTGCTCGTGACGCACCGGGATGAACCGGATGTGGCTGTCCCGGATGGCGAACATCAGGTCCAGCGTTTCCTCACCGGGGATGCCGAACATCACATCCACGCCTTCCGCTTCCAGACAGTCCACCAGCACCTGTGCGGTAGTTTTTGTTTTTTCCTGCATCGTATGGTTACTCCTATCATTCATAAAAAAGAAAAGGCAGTGCAGCCCGCCGGGGCCACACTGCCTTTGTCAGACTTTATTGTAATCGATTCCGCTGCGATGCACAAGAGCAAGATTGTACAAAAATAGAAAACAGGGAAACCGGTCTTGTGTGAAAATACATTGCATGGTGTCTTGATCTCTGCAACAGGCGGTACACCTGAATTCACCATGGCCGGCGGTACCATCAAAAACAGCAGTGGGTATGGTGTATGGGCGGCTGCCGGATCTGCTGTGATGAACGGAGTCCACCCTTGGCGCAGATGTCCGGGTGAACCGGCTTCAGGGTCATGGAAATCATTTTTTCGATTTTAATTGATTTCCGTTGTTCAGGGCTTCAGGCGTGCTTCAATGGCCGCCTTGTCCAGCCCTTCGCCAATGACGATGAGCACATCCTGTCCCTGCGGGATGGGGGCCAGCGTTTTTCCGGCGGCGGTGGCGTTCAGTTCCAGCCAGCCGGTCTGCCCGCCCGGGTCCGGCGCAAAGCCCTTCACCCGCAGCACATGGCCGCAGGCCCTGTCCGCAAACAGGCGGTCTGCCGCAGCCTGCAGCTGCTGCAGCGTCAGGTGCTGTTCCAGAAAGCAGAGGGACGAAAAGGCTTCGTGCTCGTCAAAATGCAGCTTTTCGCAGCTGGCCTGCCGGTATCCGCAGGACGCAAGGGCGGCAAGGTCGGCTCCGGTGAGCTGCGCCCAGTCCTTTGTCAGGATCTCCTCCGGTGCAAAGCGGCGGGAGCACTTGCAGCCTTCCAGCGCCCGGGTCAGGTGGGCCGCTGCGGCGGCCGTCTGGGCCTGCCCGGCCTGCCGGGTACGGCTGAGCAGCACCCGGCCCGCGTTGGCGGTCTCGGATGCCAGCAGATACTCTGCCTGCGGGGACAGGGTCTCGGGCAGCATGGCGTCCACAATGGCGATCACATTGCCCACCTGATACCAGCGGTCCAGCGGGTCGTCCCGCAGCACGTCAAAAAACTCATCCACATCAAAGATGCCGCTGGGCTCCACCACCACCCGGTCGAACCCGCGCATGGCCATGGCAATGAGCTTGGTGCGCATCCGGCGCTGGTGGGTGTCGCAGTCGCACCCGCCGCTGATGGTCTCAAGGTCGCAGCGGGGGCCCAGAAGGTCCTGCACCAGCATCGCGTCCACATTCACGGCCCCAAAGTCGTTTTCCAGAATGCAGACGTTGTGGCCCTGTTCCACCAGATACCGGACATACCGGCGCAGAAAGGTGGTTTTTCCTGCCCCCAGAAAGCCGGTGATAAGGTCTACCTGTACCATGATAAAAAGCACCTCCCGTGCTGTTCTGTTTCAGTTGCCGACCGGGCATCAGCCGCAGTCCGAGACATGGCTGTTTTCGATGATCTGCCGGGCAGCGGGCGCGATCCGGGTCGGGATGTTGGCGGGCTTTGCAAGGAAATAGCCCTGCAGGCCGTCCACGCCCAGCTCCAGCACCTTTTTCAGCTCCTCGGCCGTCTCCACGCCCTCGGCAATGATCTGCATGCTGCGCGGGTGGGCATAGGCCACGATGTTCTGCACGATCTGCTGCTTGTCGGGGTCGGTGTCGATGCCGCGGATGATGGTGAGATCCACCTTGATGAACCGGGGCGAAAGCTCCAGCAGGCTGCCCTCGTTGGAGTAGCCGCTGCCATAATCATCCAGCGCGAACATGCCGGAAAAGCCCGGCGCACGGCGCTTTGTTTCCATTGCTTCCCGGTCCATCGCCTCTTCCTCGGTGATCTCGATCACCATCTGACGGCGCAGCTCATGCCAGCGGCTGTCCATATACTCGCTGTCCTCCCGCGGCAGGGCAATGCTTGCAATGGAGTTGATGAACAGCATCGCGTCCCTGCGCACAAGACCCTCGCTGCGCAGGTGGTCAAAGGTCTCCAGCGACTTGAAGAAGGTCAGCCGTTCGATCTCCTGCAGTGCCCCATGCTCCCGTGCCAGCTTCATGATGGTGGCAGGCGAACGCAGTCTCTCCATATCGGAGCGCATCAGGGCTTCGTAGGCCATCACCCGGCCATTGTGGGCCGAGAAGATGGGCTGGAACACATAGTACACCCGTTCCTCGGTAAGCAGCTGCTGGAAGTCCCGCCGCAGCTGTGCGGTCTGGGCTTCCCTGCAGTAGCTTTCCATATTGAACTCTTTCAGGCAGCCCTTGTGGGAGTGCTTGACCTGATACAGCGCAAAGTCGGCATATTTTTTCAGGGTCTCCATGTCCCGGCTATCCTCCGGGTACCATGCCATGCCGCCCGAGATGCTGATGCGCAGTTCGCTGCCGCCGGGCAGCACCGCCACGCTCTTCTGCATGGCGTCGCTCAGGATGCGCACCTTTTCCCGGATCTGCTCCCGGTTAAGATAACCGTAGAACAGCAGCATGAACTCATCGCCGGACAGGCGGGCCACCACCGTGCCGGCGGGGGTGTTCTCTGCCAGACAAAGGCCGGTGCGGTGGATGTACTGGTCGCCCCAGTCGTGGCCGTAGGTATCGTTGATGTGCTTGAGGTTATCCAGATCCATCATCAGCAGGGCTGCGGTGCCCAGCTGCTGCGGGTCCTCAAACAGCTCCCCGCACACCCGCTGGAAGGCCTGACGGTTGTACAGGCCGGTGAGGATATCGTAGTCCCGTTCGTGCTCGATGCGCAGGCGCTCCAGCGTGGCGGCGGTGACATCCTCGGCCAGACCCACCTGCACATTCCAGTCCTTGGTGACCCGCAGCAGAACGTAGCGGGTCTGGCCGCCCTTGCGGATGGTCAGCAGCTTGTCTCCTCTTGCCGTGGTGGAGCAGGGGCGGGAAAGCTGGATCCGGGTCAGCGTTTCCTCAAAGCGGCGCACGCTCAGGAAGCAGTCCTGAGGCTGGGGTTCGCCCAGCAGGGAAAAAAAGTTATCGGTAACATATACGCTGCCGGTGTCGAACCGCAGCTCATAGCCGCCCAGCTCCACACTGGCCATATCCATGATGCGCAGAAACTTTGTGGAGTTGTTCAGCAGCTCACTGTTCAGGCTGGTCAGTGCATCGGCCAGACGGTCCAGCTCCCGGATCTTTGTAGGGGACAGCTCCGGGAATTTCTTTTTCTCCTGCCCGTCCACCACCTCGTGATACAGCAGCTCCACCGGGCGGGCCAGCTTGCGGGCGATCAGCAGGCTGCTCAGAATGCCCAGCACCAGCGTGCCCGCCACCACAGCGGTGAGCACATGCCGGACATTCTGCGCAAAGGCGAACAGTGTCTTTTTGCGCACCGCACCCAGCAGAAGCCACTGCTCGTGCGAGAATGGCGCGTTGCGGTTGTAGAGGTTTATGGGCTGCTGCACCACATAGTATTCGGTGCGGCGCAGTGTCATGCTGTACTCGCCGTTTTCCTGCGAAAGGTCCAGCATGGCGGCCGGGGATTCCAGCGCAAATACATCCTCGCTGCTGGTCACGGATTTGCTCACCGTGATACTCGACGCCTTGACATCGTTCTCGGTAGAGACGAGGAAGTAGCTGCCGTCGTTATCATTGTGCAGTTCGGTGCAGGGCAGTTTTTCCTGCAGATAGCTGGTCAGGATCTCCACGCCCACCACACCGTACACCGTGCCGTCCGGCAGGATCAGCGGCTGAGAGTAGGCAATGGCCGTGCGGTCATCCTCCACCATTTTGTAGACGCTGGTCGTCCAGCGGCCATAGTCGTCATCGTCCAGACGTGCTTTGTCTTCATAGGCTTCCTGAAACGGTGTTTTGAAAAAGCCGCTGCCTTTCAGTCCCTGATAGCGCAGCACCGGCTGCCAGTTCTTGTCCGTGGTGATGCCCAGCGCCTTGACCACCGCCGCGCTGCCGCGCTCGATCAGCAGGTCGGCATTATCCTCCGAGGGGCGGGCGTCCGGGTCCAGATCCCGCAGGTAGATGCCGGGCAGGCCGCTGCCCACCTCGCGGTTGTGCAGATCCAGCGTATTGAGCACCACAAAGATTCCGGTGACGGACCGTGCGCGCAGGGTGTTGACCAGCTCCGGTGCAATGGCGGCGAGCAGCGCGCTGCTCTGTTCGCTGTCGGTGTTCAGGGCATCCAGATCCAGACGGCCCGTGTTCACCATGGAAAGGGTGGCCCGGTCGATGTAGTCCGAGAGATCGGTCAGGTCCTGTGCATTCTGCATCAGGTCCTGCATGTAACCGACGCGGTTGCGCACCTGCATGGCAAGCATGTCCTTTGCGTTCTGGTTCAGCCTGCCGCCCACATCGGTGACGCAGATGCTGATGATGAGCAGCAGGACCTCTGCCACCAGCACCAGCATCATCGACCCGAAAATGGTGCGGAAGATCGGTCGTGTCTTTTCTCCGCGCCGGGGCGTCCGTGTGCCCTGCGCTGCCCGCCTGTGCAGCATCATCCTCACCTCTTTTTCTCTGTGTGTCCCGTGCAGCTCAGCCCTCGTACTGTGCAAGCTTTGCGCAGATGTCCTGATACCATGCCTCAAAATACTCGTCGGTCAAAAACTCGGCCTCTGCCTCGGCGGCACTCTGGCCCTCGGCAATGCGCTGGACCACCGTCTCGCGGTCCGCTGCGGCAAGGTCGCTCAGGCCGTATTCCAGTACCTTGCGGGCGCTGCTGCTGCCTGCAAAGGCGTGGGGCGTATACAGACGATCCCCGTTCACCGTATCCACCGCAACCGCTAGCGTCTGCTGCATGTTATCGTCCAGAGTCAGGCCGCTGGCAAGGATCTCCTGCATATCGTTGGCCTTCCGGGTGACAGGCAGATAGCCCGAGCCCACCGAGAAGGCGATGTTGTTCTCTGCCCGGACGAACCATTTGAGGAACTCCACCGAGGCCTTGACCTCCTCCTCTTTGGCTGCTGTCACCACCATACCGGCACCCTGCTGCACCGCTACCGCCTCGCCGCCTTCAAACTGCGGGGCGGGCAGTGCCTTCAGGCTGATCTCATGGCTCTCGTTGGCGTCGTTCGTCACCTTGGTGGGGAAGAAGGTGGCGCTGGAGCAGGAGCCCACATAGGCCAGCACGTTGCCGGTCTTGATATCATCGCTGCGGAAGCGGCCGGTGGCGGCAAACCAGCCCCTGACAAAGGGAACATAGTAGTTGTCCCACAGCCTGCGGGCCACATCGCGCTCAAAGTTGACGGTCATTCTGCCGTCCTTCACTGCAAAGATGGTGTCGCCCAACTGCTGTGCGCCCACCAGCATATAGTTTGCCATGGCATCACGGCCGAACAGCGCCTTGCCGTCATCCGGCGCGGCGGTCTGGGCATCGGTCCAGTTGTAGTATTTTTCTGCGGCGGCCGTCAACCCCTCCATGGCGGCAAGGTCCTCGTAGCGGACACCGGCGGCATCGGCAAAGGCCTGCCAGTCGGTATCATTGAGGAACAGCAGCTCGGTGGATTTTGCCACCGGGAAAATCTTGATGCTGTCGTCCTCCCCGAAGTCGCCCTCCGAGAGGTAGCCCTCCACGAACTGGGCTTTTTCCTCCTCGGTCAGGTAGGGGACAAGGTCCACCACCATGCCCATCTGGTCCAGCGCATAGGCGGTGTCGGCGTAGGCTGAGAAGATATTGGGCATGGCGGCAGCGCCCACCTTGCCCTCGGCAGAGTCCATCACACTGGTTTCCAGGTCATTGACGCTGCCCTGACTCTCGGTGGACACCTTGATGCCTTTTTCGGCACCGACGGTCTCGTTGAACTGGTCCACAAGTCTGGTAAAGCTTTCCAGCTGGTCGCCATTGTAATAGGTCCACACCGTGATATCGGTCACTTTGGCGGGCACTTCTGGCCCGGCACTGCCGCCGCAGCCGGCGCAGCCCAGTGCCAGTGCCGCCGCGCACAGTCCGCACAGCAGCGGCTTGATCTGTTTTTTCATTGGTTTTCTCCCTCCGGGTGCTGCACGGCAGGCTTGCCTGCCGGTGTCCAGTTTACATCCAATTTATCATACCATCATTTTCCGCTGGCGTAAACAGAAACGCGCAAAAAACCATGAAAGCAGCTTTGGGCAGCACAAAGGGCCGTCCCCCGCATTCGGAGACGGCCCTTTGCTCTATGATAACCCTGCCTTTTGGGGGAAACGCATCAGCCCTTCAGTTCCAGCAGTGCATCGCCCTGCTTCACGGTACCGGATGCTTTGGGGGTGACCGCTGCATACTCGTCGGTGTTGCAGACGATCAGCGGCGTGGTGACGGGATAGCCCTCGGCCTTGATGGCCTCGATGTCAAAGCGGATCAGCGGCTGGCCCTTGCGCACCTTGTCGCCCTCATTGACGAGGTAGGTGAAGTGCTTTCCGCCCAGCTTGACGGTGTCGATGCCAATGTGCATCAGCAGCTCCGCGCCGTCAACGGTGGTCATGCCCACCGCGTGGTGGGTGTCGAAGGTGGAAGAGATCTCGCCGTCGGCAGGAGCCACCAGCTCACCCGCCGCAGGCTCGATGGCAATGCCGTCGCCCAGCGCACCGCTGGCAAAGGCTTCGTCCTTCACCTCGGCCAGCGGGACAACGGTGCCGGTGAGGCAGGCTGCAAGCACGGTATCCTTTGCGGCTGCCGCCGGGGCTGCGGGGGCCGCTGCCGGAGCGGGTGCTGCGGGCGCTGCCGGAGTCTTGGGCGCATTTTCCAGATAATCCTCCAGCTTTGCCTTGATGACTGCCACCTTGGGGCCGTACACCACCTGAACGCCGTTGCCCTTGCAGATGACGCCGGAAGCGCCGGAGGCCTTGAGCACATCCTGCTTGACCAGCGCAGCATCCTTGACGGTGCAGCGCAGACGGGTGGCGCAGCAGTCCACGTCGGACAGGTTGTCGGTGCCGCCCAGACCTTCCACGATCAGGGCGCTGACCGGGTCATCCCCTGCGGGGGCGTTGCTGCCGGAAGCAGCGCTGCGGGCGTTCACGTCCGCACGGGTGTACAGCTTGACCTCCTCCGCATCGTCGCGGCCCGGGGTCTTATAGTTGAACTTGGAGATCATGAAGCGGAAGATCAGGTAGTACAGCACAAAATACACTGCACCCACAACGACCACCCAGATCCAGTGGGTCTTGGCGTTGCCCTGCATCGCGCCGAACAGCACCAGATCGATCAGACCGCCGGAGAAGGTCATGCCCACGCCCACGTTCAGGATATGCATGAGCATGAAGGACAGGCCCGCCAGCACGCAGTGCACGGCGTACATGGGCAGTGCCACAAAGATAAAGGTGAATTCCAGCGGCTCGGTGATGCCGGTGAGGAAGGCGGTCAGGGCTGCGGAGAGCAGCAGGCCGCCTGCCGCCTTTTTCTTTTCCGGCTTTGCGCAGTGGTACATTGCCAGCGCAGCGCCGGGCAGGCCGAACATCATAAAGGGGAACTTACCGGCCATGAAGCGGGTGGCGCTGACCGAGAACACCGTGGTGGACTTGGAGGCCAGCTCTGCAAAGAAGATGTTCTGGGCACCGGTCACGGTGACGCCGTCGATGATGGCGGTGCCGCCCACAGCGGTCTGCCAGAACGGCATGTAGAACACATGGTGCAGGCCGAAGGGGATCAGTGCGCGCTCCAGCAGGCCGTAGATAAAGGTGCCTGCATAGCCGGAAGCCAGCACCAGTGCGCCCAGCGCAGCAATGCCGCTTTGCACCACCGGCCAGATGTAGAACATGGCGATGCCGACCACCAGATACACGATGGAGCTGATGATGGGCACAAAGCGGGTGCCGCCGAAGAAGGCCAGCACCTGCGGCAGCTCGATCTTATAGAACTTGTTGTGCAGGGCTGCCACGCCCAGACCGACCACGATGCCGCCGAACACACCCATCTGCAGGGTGGTGATGCCCAGCATGGAAGTGGTGGAGTTGGCGGGCATTGCGTCCACGCCGCCTGCGGCGTTGATCATGGCCTGAATGGCCGTGTTCATGATGATATAGGCCACCGCACCGGACAGGGCGGCCACCTCTTTTTCCTTGCGGGCCATGCCGATGGCCACGCCCATGGCGAACAGCAGGGCCAGATTGTTGAACACGGCGCTGCCGGTCTGGCTCATCACGTCCAGAATGGTATAGATCAGGGTACCGGGGTGGATAACGCTGTTCAGGCCATAGGCCGCCAGCATAGTCTCGTTGGTGAACGAGCTGCCGATGCCCAGCAGCAGGCCCGCCACGGGCAGCAGTGCAATGGGCAGCATAAAGCTGCGTCCGACACGCTGCAGCACGCCAAAGATCTTGTCTTTCATCTTCAATTCTCCTTTTTTCCAAATTTGTATCCAGCAAATATATCCACACGCAGGCGCGGCCTGCGGAGAATCAGAGGTGCCGCGGTGCGGGCGGCTTACTTTCCCATCCGGATGCGCTTCAGGTGGATGGTGAGGAACACCAGCTCCTCGTCCGAAAGCTCCTTGTTCCATGTGTTGCGCACGTAATCCGCTAGGCAGCAGGCACATTTATAATGTTCGCTGCAGTTCCGTGCGATCAGCGCCCGGAACATCTCATCGTGGGCATCGTTCTCGCTCTCCTGTTTGCCCTGAAACACCCGCTGCGCAAAAAAGCGCAGATGCACCGTGAAGCGGCTGAAATCCAGCGCGTCCCGGTCAAAATGGCAGCCGTAGAAGCACTCCACCACCTGCACGCAGCCGTCCACAAAGCGGGTGACGTCGTTCACCACGCTCATGGTGGTGTTCAGCTCCGCATTGACGATGTGCAGGGCGATGAAGCCGCCCTCGTCGTCCGAGAGGTCTGCTTTGCAGCGCTGGCGGATGATGGCCAGACAGTCCATGCCAAGGCGGTACTCCTGCGGATAGAATTCCCGGATCGGTGCCATGAGCGGGTTGGAGAAGCGGATGCCCTGCTCACTGCGCTGGATGGCAAAGCTGATGTGGTCGGCCAGCGTGATGAGCAGGCTCTCGTTCAGCGGGTAGTTCACCCGGCTGCGGATCATTGCCACCAGCTCATCGGTGAGCAGCAGATGCTCATAGGGGATCTGTTCCAGCAGCTCCACCAGCTTCTGCTGCACGGCAGGGCTGGTCATGCGGTAGCTGCGCTCCACCTTTCCGGCGTCCAGCTTGTACCCCGGCTTTGCGCCAAAGCCCAGCCCGCGCCCGGTAACGATCAGCTCGCAGCCGGTGGGGTCCACCACCCGCAGGATGTTGTTGTTGATCGGTTTTTTGACGGTATATTGCATCGTTTCTCCTCCTCAGGCCGAAAAAGGCAATAAAAAAAGACCACTCCTGACACAGCAAATAACACCGAGGGCTGAAACACGCTTTCGGCTTGTGCTGTGCAGAGTTGGTCTAGCCCGCCAAACGGTAACAATCCAACGACGCTGCTCACGTACGATTTTCTTTTGATTTGGCCCAAAGCGGCCCGCCGCATGAATGCAGACCGGCTCTGTGCTTTTTTAAAATAGCATATTTTTTGCAGGGCGTCAAGGTGGAAATGGCCTTCCGGTTTCGTTTCATCAGGCTGTCCAAATTCGGGCGATATTTTACAGCAAAATGACGAGCAAAGAGAAGCCCCGCCCCGGTTTTTTCCACCGCTTATCCCGCTCCTGTGGAAAAGCCCATGGTTCTCCTCCCGAAAAAGCAAAACAAAAAAGCATCCTGAAACTTCAGGATGCTTGGTGGTTGCGGGGGCCGGATTTGAACCAACGACCTTCGGGTTATGAGCCCGACGAGCTACCAGACTGCTCCACCCCGCGATATTTACTTTGTGCTCTCAGCGACTCTCGCTGACTGCTCAAGTATAATACCACACAGCGGGATGGATGTCAACCCTTTTCTGAAAAAATTTTCTGGTTTCCTTCCGGGCCTGCTCACTTTCTCTTTTTGCGCCACACTGCGACGCCGCCAGCCACCGCCGCCGCGATGACCACCACCGGCCATGCGCCCGCGAGGAAGACAGCCAGCTGCTGCACGCCCTGTGCAAAGTTCTGCCAGCCGCTGGCAAATGCGTCGGCCAGGCGGGAGACAAAGCCCTCGCTGGGCGGCGAGTAGGTCTTTACCTCGCTCAGGCTCACATAGACGGTGCACTGCTCCACCTGATCGCTGTACCAGTCCATCTGGCTCTGCCAGCTCTCGATCTGGCTCTGCACCTCGGTCAGACTGGACTCGATCTCCAGCAGGTCGGAAAGGGTCTCGGCCTGCTGCTGCAGCTGCTGCAGACGGGTGCGCTGGGCCTTGAGGTTCGCAAGCCGGGCCTCCACGTCCATGTACTGGGCGGTCACATCGTCGGCCTGCTGGTTTTTGTAGGTCACGTTGCCGGCCTCGGCCACAGCCGCAAGAAAGCTGGCGTAGTTCTTCTGCGGCACCCGGAAGGTCAGGCTGACGCTGCGGCTGTCCTCGGTGCCGGAGTATTCGCTGCTGGACTCCATGTAGCCGCCCGCTTCGGCAGCCGCCGCATCCAGCGCAGCGCGGGCCGCATCGTAGTCCTTGCTTTCCAGACTGAGGTTCGCGGTGTAGATGATCTTTGCGTGGTCGGTGCTGTGGGCCGCTGCCGCCGCGTCGTCCGCCGAATAAGCAGCAGTGCCGTTGTCCGCGCTGCTCTCCAGCGACAGGGTGTTCAGACTGTAATCGGCGGCCATGGGGCTGTCCACCGCGGCACGGTCCACGCCGCCTGCCGCCATCGCGGCCGCAGTGCTGTCCGCAGAATAATAGACCGCCGGGCTGCTGCTCTTTGCGCCAAGGCCGATCATGCCGGTGGCAAAGGCGCCGTAGCCCACCGCACACACCGCCAGACAGGCCGCCAGTGTGCCCACCCGCTTTACAGGAAAGCGGACAGGCTTTTTCCGCTGCACCGGTGCAGGCCGGGCCGGTGCCGGGGTCTTCATCATGGGCTGGTTCTTTTCCTCTTCGGTCAGCTGGTCGGTCATGGCCAGCAGCTTGGCTTTCAGGTCCTCCGGTGCACAGAGATCGTCCGTCTCCATCTTATATTCATACCACCTCATCCTCGATCTCCTCCTTCAGCATCGTATGTAACTGTGCTCTTGCGCGCCGCAGCCAGCTCAGCACCGTGTTGGACGGTGCCCCCAGCATCCGCCCGATCTCCGCCGCCGTGTAGCCCTCATAATAATGAAGGTAGATGGCGTTGCGGTAGTTTTCCGGCAGGGCGCGCACCGCATCCAGCACGCTGCCGTCCGCAAACTCATCCGGTGCGGGCAGGTTCTCGTCCAGCTCCGTGTCCTTCTGGTGCGCTGCACGGGTCAGGTCCCGGCAGCGGTTGATGGCTACCCGCAGCAGCCATGCTTTGAGGTGCTCCTCACTCTCAAAGGTGCCGTTGTAATGCAGGAGTTTTTCGTAGACATCCTGCACCACATCCTCGGCATCGGCCGCGCATCGGCTGTTGTGCATGGCAGCACGGTAGACAGCATCGCTGTACTTCTGCACTGCCAGCGTGAATACTTCATTTCTGGTCAGCTGTCCCATCATTCAAGCTCTCCTTTTACGCCTGTACAGGGCTGTGGAATCCGTATTCCACGGGGACATTCACCTTATACACGGCTGAACGCCCCCGAAGATTGCATTGCTGGAAAATTTTATGAAAAACTGCGCACACAGGCCGTTTGTGCGCATTCGTATGCGATAGTATACCATGAAACCGCAAAAAACAAAAGGGGAAACCCTCTCAGGCGCTAACGCGCCAGCTCCCCCGAAGGGGGAGCTCTATTCGCACTGACCGCAAGCAGCAAAAAAGCTCCCCCTTCGGGGGAGCTGGCAACGCCGCAAGGCGTTGACTGAGAGGGTTCGGGTCAGAGCAGAAGGGGAGACAATTTTAAATCCTTCTCTCACCGACGGTAGACCCTTTGCAGCAGGGCCACCCGCCCGGCCAGAAAGGTATCCGCCTTCGGGTGATGCAGCCAGCGCTTGTGCTGTGCCGTGTGCACCAGCTTCCGGCCCAGCGCTGCGGGGTCGGCATCGATGAGCTCCACATCCTGCATGGTCAGCTGCAGCGCCAGCGCCGCAGGCGCATCCGGCACAGGCGGCAGCGGGTCCTCCCACACAAAGGGCGGCAGCAGCTGCACCGCCACGGTGGTGCGGGTGCATTCCCCGGTGAGCAGCAGCGCCGCAGGCGCGCCGTCCGGTGCCACATGCAGGGTGCTGTACAGCAGCTGCAGATTGCCCGGGGCCAGAAGACGGGTATCTCCTTCCCGCTCCGTGGGCGACAGGGTCAGATACTCCCGCGCTTCGTCCGGATCGATCCACCGCGCCGGTGCCTGCACGCGGGCATACAGCGCCGGCAGGGCAAAGCTGCCCGCCGCATCCAGTGCGTGCTGCAAAAGCAGATAGAACTCGGTCAGCGGGCAGGCCGGGTCGGGCTGCGGCATCCCGAAATCGGGGCGCGATACGTGTCCTCCACCCATAGGGGACCTCCTTGACAAATAACGCTGATGCGGTATAATAAATACAGAAGGGGCGCTGACTGCAAGGGTCAGCTTTCCATCCCGCTTGTCAAAAAGATTGACCGCACAGTTTGGAAGCAGGGCGGTCAATCTTTTTTGTTATCATCGTCTTTCTTCTGGGAAAACTTTGCCACGACCTCAATGGTCAGGCAGATCACATCCACGATCAGGCTCAACAGTGTGAGAATGAACGTGAGCAATGCGAGAGTCTCCAAAAGAGTCATCCGACATCCCTCCCTTCGCCTTCAAGGCTCCGGGCAGGGCACTTGCAAAAAAGTTTCCTCCCGGAACCTCTGCTTCATCCTAAGTAGAAAACTAGATAAGAAGAATCAGCGATAACGGGACAGAAAGCATGACCACCAACTTTGCAATCAGCGCCTTATTGACAGTATATCACATTTCCCGACTCGACACAATGTGTTTTGTCCCCCGGCCAGTGTGCCGGGAGTTTTTATTGTAAACCCTCTGCAAACTTTATTGTTGACCATCTGTCTCCCGCTGCGCTATACTCGGGCACAGATGCCTTGTAAAATTTTAACAGAGGGGAATTTCATTCTATGAAAAACAAAAAACTGACCACCTATCAGATGGCCGTCACTGCACTGATGGCCGCCGCAATGTGCGTGCTGGGCCCGCTGACGGTGCCCATCGGGGCCGTGCCCATCTCGCTGGCAAACTTTGTCATCTGCCTGACCGCATGGCTGCTGGGGCCCAAGCTCGGCACCCTGAGCGTGGCGGTGTATCTGCTCATCGGTCTGGTGGGCGTGCCGGTGTTCTCCGGCTACGGCGCAGGCATTGCCAAGCTGGCAGGCCCTACCGGCGGCTATCTGGTGGGCTATCTGCTGCTGGCCTTCATCGGCGGTCTGTTCATCGAAAAGAGCAAAGGCCAGCCCGTGGTCTCCGGCATCGGCCTTGTGCTGGGCGATGCCGCCTGCTATGTGCTGGGCACCGCGTGGTTCGTGTTCCAGATGCAGTGTGAGCTGAGCTATGCGCTGTCGGTGTGCGTGTATCCCTTCATTGCGCTGGACCTTGCCAAGATCGTGGTGAGCTGCATCGTGGGCGCACTGCTGCGCAAGCGTCTGGAGCAGGCCGGTGTGCTGAAACTGGAAGAAGCCTGACAATGAAAAATGGCTCCGCGTGCGCTGCGCACGCGGAGCCATTTTCAATTGTAATTACTTCTCATACCCCAGCGTCGCTGCCATGACGGCCTTGATGGTGTGCATCCGGTTCTCTGCCTCGTCGAACACGATGCTCTGGGGGCCTTCAAACACTTCATCGGTCACTTCCATGGCGTCGCGGCCAAAGCGCTCGCCCATCTCTTTGCCCACGGTGGTCTTGTGGTCGTGGAAAGCGGGCAGGCAGTGCATGAACACGGCGTGGGGGCCTGCAATGTCCATCAGCTGCTGATTGATCTGGTACGCAGACAGGTCGTTGATCCGCTCGGCCCAGACCTCCACCGGCTCGCCCATGGACACCCACACATCGGTGTACAGCACATCGGCACCCTTTGCGGCCTTGGCGGGGTCCTCCTCAAAGGTGAGGGTGGCGCCGGTCTCGGCAGCAATGGCCTGACATTGTGCCACAAGGGCCGGGTCCGGCTGGTACTTTTTGGGTGCGCAGGCGGTGAAATGCAGGCCCATCTTGGCGCAGCCCACCATCAGGCTGTTGCCCATGTTGTAGCGGGCATCGCCAAAGTAAACGAAGTGGATGCCCTTCAGGTGACCAAAATGCTCCCGGATGGTGAGGAAGTCGGCCAGGATCTGGGTGGGATGGAACTCGTTGGTCAGGCCGTTCCACACCGGGACGCCGGCGTAGCGGGCCAGATCTTCCACGATCTGCTGGCCGTAGCCCCGGTACTCGATGCCGTCAAACATGCGGCCCAGCACCCGGGCGGTGTCGGCAATGGACTCCTTTTTGCCGATCTGGCTGCCGGAGGGATCAAGGTAGGTCACTTCCATGCCCAGATCGTGTGCGGCCACCTCAAAGCTGCAGCGGGTGCGGGTGGAGGTCTTTTCAAAGATCAGGGCAATGTTTTTGCCCGCAAGCTGGTCATTGTGGCGGATGCCGGCCTTCTTTTTTGCCTTCAGGTCGGCGGCAAGGTCCAGCAGTTCCTCCATCTCGGCAGGGGTGTAGTCCAATAGCTTCAAAAAGCTGCGGTTCTTCAGACTCATTGTATATTTCCCTCTCTATGCAAGTATTATTGAATATTTATTCGAGCTGTATTTCTATTATAATGATATCCTGTAAAAATTGCAATACCCTGTCGGATATGTTATACTGATCGTGCTGCCCTTCTCCATTCTGGCAACAGAAGGGAGGTGAGTCACACAATGATTCAAGTCCTGATTGATTTTATCGTGGCCGTTGCAGCACAAGTAACCGCCTATTACCTGTGCAAGTGGCTTAACGACCACCACAAGGGCAAGTAAGCACAAAGCCCCCTCGGAGTTGCCGCTCCGAGGGGGCTGTTTTTGTGAGTCACTGACAAGTCCTGATTGTCACTCGCCTATCTTTAGTATATGCAATCCGGTGCAAAAGTCAAGATGCTATGAAAAAATTCACACTTTACAGCTCCAGCTCGGCCCGGCGTCCGGTGGGGGTGTAGGCAGTCAGCTTTACGCCGGCCTTTTTGAACATGAACCGTGCCGCCACGCTGGAATCGCTGTCGTGGTATTTATCGCCGTAGTACACCACCTCGGCAATGCCGGACTGGATGATGGCCTTGGTGCACTCGTTGCAGGGGAACAGGGTCACGTACACCCGCGCCCCCTTCAGGTTGTTGTGGGCGCTGTTGAGGATGGCGTTCAGCTCTGCATGGCAGACATACATATACTTGGTATCCAGCGGGTCGCCCTCCCGCTCCCATGGCATCTCGTCGTCGCTGCAGCCGATGGGCATACCGTTGTAGCCCAGCGACAGGATCTTGTTTTCCGGGCTGACGATGCATGCGCCCACCTGACTGTTGGGGTCCTTGGAGCGCATGGCGGTGAGCAGCGCAATGCCCATGAAATATTCATCCCAGTTGATGTAATCGGTACGTTTCATCGCGGAAAAACCTCCTGTTCCGGCAGCGGGCCCGCCGCTTGACAAACCCGGTAAAATACACTATACTACGAATAGAAAGAGCGCTGCCCGGCAAAACGGCTCCGCTCCTCATGGATCAGATGACCAAAAGATCAAGTGACCGCGGCTTGGGGAAGCGTTGGCGGTCACTTTTTTTTTGTCGTTGTCATGGTGTTTTTCTCTCTGCTCGAGTTTCCATGTGATTTCAAAAGTCACATGTACGATGGTGACGATAAGCGTCAGCAGCATCAGAATCTCGGAGATCGACATCCAACATCCCTCCTTCCGCCGAAAGCATCCGGAGAGATCACTTCAAAAAGCTGCCCTCCTGACACCTGCTTCACTCTGGGGTGAACATGCAGAACCAGTGAGGACACAGAGCCGCCTTGCGTTTTGGGTCAACGCCCTTGCCGCCGAAGCGGCATCTACAGCATACCATAAAATCATACGCTTTGCAACGAAAACACCCCCGGCAGCCGCCGCTTGACAAACCCGGTAAAATACACTATACTACGAATAGAAAAGGTGCTGACTGCAATGGTCAGCTCCCGTACCCGTTTGTCAAAAGAGATTGACTGCACGAGTTTGCGAGGCTGGGCAGTCAATCTTTTTTGTTATGCTTGCTTTCGATGTACTGTAACACTTGCAATGTAATGTTCACCGTCCCGTAAATCACAGTAACGACGAGCGTCAGCAGCGCCAGAGTTTCCAGCAGCGTCATTGGGCATGTCCGGGTTGCGGCTCCCTGCATCTGCTTCGTGCCTTGGGCGGCACTCGCATCTTGCAGGCCGCGGCCCCAACAGCAACTCCCTACTTCCGCCACTGGCGGCGGTCGTTGCCGTTGCCCTTTGCCGTCAGGCACCGGGAAGACTTGCTTTTACAAAAAAGTTCCTTTTCCGGCTCATGCCTGATTCACTCCATGGAATGGTTCAGCGAGCTGGTACGGGAGCATGACCACCTGCAATGCAGACAGCACCTGATCACCGCCGAAGCGGCATCTACAGCATACCATAAAATCATACGCTTTGCAACGAAAACACCCCCGGCATCGCATCTGTGTGCGGCACCGGGGGCTTGCTTTTTCTGCGGGAAAATCTCCCCCAATGTCAACTTGCACAAAACACTGCCTTGAAGTTTGGCAGGCATTCGACCGGCTTTTTTCAAACGATATATTTAAAAATCGTTTTGAGTGTGGTATTATCTTTGTAAAATATGCCACAAAAGCGGAGAGAATGCTCCGTGCGGCGGAAATGAGGGAAAAACCGATATGAAATACGCAAGCAACAACATCCGCAATATCCTGATTGCCGGTCATGCCGGCAGCGGCAAGACCACGCTCACCGAGGCGCTGGTCTATTTTTCGGGCGCTGCCGAGCGTATGGGCCGGGTCGAGGACGGCACCACGATTTCGGACTTTGACCCCGAGGAAGCAAAGCGCAAGGCCAGCCTGTCGGCGTCTGTAGTGCCGGTGGAGTACGAGGGCATCAAGTACAACCTGATCGACGCCCCGGGCCTGTTCGACTTCGAGGCCGGCGAGTATGAGGGCATCCGTGCCGCCGAGAGCGTGCTGGTGGTGGTGTCCGGCCGCAGCGGCGTCACCGTGGGTGCCGAGAAGGCCTTCCAGCTGGCCCGCAAGAATAACAAGGCTACGATGGTTTTCGTCTCCAAGTGCGATCTGGAAAACGCCAACTACTTCAAGATCCTTGAGGATATGAAGATCAAGTTCGGCTCCACCGTCTGCCCCTGCGTGGTGCCCGCCAAACTGGACGACGGCACCCCCGTGTACATCAACCTGTTCAGCCAGAAGGCCTTCAAGTACGAGGGCGGCAAGCAGATCCAGGTGGACCTGCCGGATATCGGCCACCGTTTTCAGGGCCTGATCGAGGCCATGAGCGAAGCCATTGCCGAAACGGACGATGAGCTGATGGAAAAGTTCTTCGGCGGCGAGGCCTTTACCACCGAGGAGATCGTGGAAGGCATGCGCAAGGGCGTCAAGGACGGCCTGATCACCCCCGTGTTCTGCGGCAGCGCCGTGAACCAGCAGGCGCTGGATATGCTGCTGTTCAACATGCACAAGCTGCTGCCCAGCCCGGAGCACGAAGCCAGCACGCTGGCCGAGGATGCCAACGGCGAGCCGGTGGAGCTGCACTGCACCGTGGACGAGCCCACCGCCGCCTACGTCTTCAAGACCGTGGCCGACCCCTTTGTGGGCAAGCTGAGCTACCTGCGGGTGGTCAGCGGCAAGGTGACCGCCGGTGAACCGCTCACCAACGCCCGCACCGGTGACGTGGAAAAGATCACCAAGCCCCTCACCGTCATTGGCAAAAAGCAGGTGGACTCGGACGGCATCATTGCCGGTGATATCGGCGCCGTGGCAAAGCTGGTGAGCGCCAAGACCGGCGACACCCTGTGCGACGCCGACCGCGTGGTGAAGCTGCCGGCCCCCGTGTTCCCGCAGCCCAGCCTGTTCATGGCCGTTACCGTGGCCAAGAAGGGCGACGAGGGCAAGATCTCCAGCGCACTGGCCCGCCTGATGGAAGAGGACCCCACCCTGAGCTACCAGAACAACGCCGAGACCCATCAGCAGGTCATTGGCGGTCTGGGCGAGCAGCATCTGGACGTGGTGAAGGCCAAGCTGAAGAACAAGTTCGGCGTGGAGATCGGTCTGGAAGCCCCCCGCATCGCCTACCGCGAGTCCATCCGCAAGGCCTGCCAGAAGCAGGGCCGCCACAAGAAGCAGACCGGCGGCCACGGCCAGTTCGGTGACGTTATCATCAACTTCGAGCCCTGCGACAGCGAGCAGGTGGTGTTTGAGGAGAAGGTGTTCGGCGGCAGCGTGCCCAAGAACTTCTTCCCCGCCGTGGAAAAGGGCGTGCGCCTTGCCGCCGAAAAGGGCGTGCTGGCAGGCTACCCCGTGGTGGGCCTGAAGGCCACCCTGCTGGACGGCAGCTACCACCCGGTGGACAGCTCTGAAATGGCCTTTATCATGGCCGCAAAGCTGGCCTACAAGGCCGCCATGCCCGAGGCCGGGCCGATCATTCTGGAGCCCATCCACACCCTGAAGGCTCATGTACCCAACGACAACACCGGCGACATCATGGGCGACGTGACCAAGCGCCGGGGCCGCGTGCTGGGCATGGAGCCGGACGAGGACGGCATGCAGACCATCATTGCGGAAGTGCCGCTGGCAGAGCTGGCCAACTTTACCACCTTCATCCGGCAGACCACTCAGGGCCGCGGCTGGTTCACCACCGAGTTCGCCCGCTACGAGACCCTGCCCGAAATGCTGGTGCCCGCCGTGGTGGAGCAGGCCAAGAAGCTGGGCAATCTGGACGAAGCCGCCGACGACTGAGCGCGCCAACTCTCCAGCCGCCTCGGAAAGGGGGACTTAGGCTCCCTCCATGAGGGAGCTGGCAGAACCGTCAGGTTCTGACTGAAGGAGTTCCCACCGAAATATGACATCACCCCGACCCCCGTTGACACTTTTCCCTCTGTCAGCGGGGGTTTTTTGCGGGCCATTCCAACGGCAAATTGTTAATTTTTATCTGCCTGCTTGACTTTTGCGCGGGATTGCATATACTAGAGGTAGGCAACGCGATAAGGCCTATTTCCATGGGATTCCATGCAAAAACAAAACCCCCTCGGAGCGGCAACTCCGAGGGGGTTCTTGTGTTAGTGCTTACTGCCCTTGCACATCAGGCTGTCAAGCCACTTGCAGAGATAGTATGCAACTACTTCTGCTGCGACAGTCTGGAAAAACGCGATAAGATTATCCATATGGGATTCCACCTCCTTTCCGCGACTGGGGGATCGGAGAAGGGCCGCAGTGCCAGTATAACACAAGCTTTGACCCAATACAACAAAAAGCCCCCCGGTATTGCGACTACCGGGGGGCTTCGTGTTTTACTGCTTGGGGAACGCCTTATTCCAGGTCTCGATCACCTTGAACTTCGGTGTCCAGCCTTCAGGCTTGAAGGTGTCTGCGCTCTTGGCCTCCATGATGCCCTGCTCCACGCACCACTGTGCAGCCTTTGCCATGTCAGCGTCGGCCACATCCGCAAACGCGGGCTGTGCGGCGGGTTCGGGCCTGCCTGCATTGTTCCACACCAGCAATGCCAGCTGGCCCCGGTTTGCAGGGATGGCTGCACCCTCGGGCAGCAGTTTATTCAGGATGACCCGGGTCGCTACCTCGTAGCCGCCCCACACGGCTGCGCTGCCAAGGGCCACGGCGGCAAGGGCGCCGCCCACGTCGGCAGATGCATCAGAACCGGAAGCACTGCCCGCGTCGCCTTCGCCCACGATCGGGGCATCCCTCGTTACCGGAGTGATCCGCAGATGACTTCCGCTGCCGGTGTAGGTGTAGCCGGGCAGCTTCCCACCCTGCTGCGCCTTCAGATCGGTGATTTCCGTGCCGTTTGCATACACTTCGTAGCCGTTGTATTCCGTTCCGGAAAAGTCGGGTTTATAGTTCAGGGTGCCGCTTACAGCTTTTTGGCCAGCACATAGACTTACCATGTCGCTGCTGGTGATGTTGGCATTGCCGTTCACGGCCACGTCGGCTTTCCCGAAATCGAGGTACACGCCTTTGCTCTTTTCAATGTTCAGGGTACCGTTTACGGCCGGGCCGGTGCCGTAGCTGTTGTTCATCTGTACCTCGCCGCCGGCCGTGATGGTAGTGTCGCCGTTTATGATAGGCTGGCTGTTTTGGCCATCGTTGCAGCGCACGTATACCACGCCGTTGCTGGTGATATCAGCACCCTGACCGATGGCGGAAGAACCGGTGCTCCAGATCGTCACAAATACATTTGCGCTGTTGTGCACGGTCAGTTTGCCGACCACTGCAACGCTGGCGGTGTCTTTGCGGTTGCTGCTGGTACGGTCATAGGCCGACAGGGCAACATCGTCAGCGGTGGTGATATCGGCATTGCCGCCAACGGCGGTTTGCACCGCCCGCGCGGCCACCTTTCTGCCTGCGGTCACGGTCAGGTCGCCCGCCACGGCAGCACCATCGTAGGCACTGTTCTGCAGCGTCACCGTTCCGTCGCTGTTGATATTGCCGGAGCCGATAAGGTATTTGTCACAGCTGCCGGTCACCTCTACGCTGCCGCTTTTTGGCACGTTCAGGGCACCGTATACGCCATATGTTCTGCTGCCGGTGATCTTCAGCGCACCGGTACAGTCCACGGTCAAATCCCCAGCCACGAGGGTGTTATCCTCCTGCTCTATGGTCACATCCACTGCGTCGGTAATGGTCACATTGTGGCCCAGTTGGTAGCTGCCGCCTTGCTCGGCCGTGATCCGCAGACTGACGCCTTCTTTTAAGGCGATCTTAATATTGTACTCCTGCGGAACGGTGGTTTTGCAGTTAATGGTAAGTGTGGTGCCATCGTAGCCCAGCGTGCAGGCATCCATAGGGTTCAGTCCATCGCTGAACCGCGCGCCATCCTGAGTGGCATAAATGGTGTAAGGACGGCTTATATCGGGGTCGTGAACGCCGGTGATCGTAACGGTGGCAAGCTCCTTTTCCACGGCGTCATTCTGGGCGGCAAGGCCGCTGGTGCTCAGCTGCATCAGCGCATCGGTGCTCTCAGCCAGCGCCGGGGCCGAGAGGGTGAACATCATGCATCCGGCCAGCACCGCCGATACTGCACGCCGGATCAGTTTGCCTTGTTTCATGGTACAGCCTCCATTTCTGCCGGGCGAGGAAAGCATACCCCCCCCCCGTAATATTCTGGTCTGAGTATACCAGAAAACCCTGTCAAATAAAAGCAAACCTGCGCGAATCGCCCCGAAAAGCGCGTGAAAAGCAAAAAAAGCCCCCCGGTATTGCGACTACCGGGGGGCTTTGCTTTGTTCATTGCATGAACCCTATGGATAAGTTCTCATCACCTTATCGATCTCTGGTAGATGCAATCCCGCGCAAAAGTCAAGTCTGTACGCAAAAAATGAACACTTCACCGGCCAAAGGCCCTATGATACACAGGGAGTTTGGCAAACTCTCAGCCATACAACAGAAAAACGTTCAAAACATGCAGAGTCTGCCAAACTGGCAAAGTCTCAAATCATCGTGTTTTCGACAAAATCTTTCAGTTTGTCAAATAATTCAAGTTATAATAACTTTAGAGTCTGCCAAGGCTGGCAAACTAAGATGCTGCCAGCGGCAATTGCTCATTCTGATTACGGTAATCGGCAATTACGTCCTCTTTCTTCATGTTTGACCGATACCACAGTGTTTTGCGCTCCTCATGTTTGCCCAAGTGGATGGTTTTCAGCTCCATTGCAATGCGTGCGCGGTGCATCGTCCGCTCCGAGAAGCCGTGCTGCGCGCACAGGCGCACCACCTCGGCGTACTCCACCCACCCCATGAAGCCCAGCTGCTTGTCCAGCGCTTCCACGGCAGCGTTGAGGGTGGCGGCAGGGGGAGCGGTGCGCTGGGCGGCCCCGCTCTCCTGAATGATGCGGTCGGCGGTCAGGTCACACGGGCCGTCGTAGGCCACGGTGCCGCCCGGGCAGATGTGGTACTTCTGGCTCTGGCCGGGGATGCCAAGGCTGTTTTTGGCGTGGGCAAACACCCGGGTGTCGGGGTCGTCCGGGTCGCGCCCCACGATGAGGATGCTGCGGGCGGCGTTGCGGAAATCGCTGCTGCCCAGCAGGCGGTCCAGCGCGCTGCACACCCCCGGCCCGGGCTTGGACATGTGGCTGATGAGCAGCACCGCCATGTCCAGCTCCTTGGCAAGGGCAGACAGGCTGTCCAGCAGCGGGCGCACCTGCTCGGCACGGTTCATCTGCACCCCCTGCCCCAGATAGCTCTGGATGGGGTCGAACACCAGCAGGTCGGGCCGGATGGCGCGGCAGAGGTTGTACAGGTCCTCGTCCCCCATGGCGTAGCTGGCCCCCTCCTGAAAATACAGGCGGGTCAGGTCGGCCCCCATGGCCTCCGCCCGGGGGCGCAGCACCTTGTTGGGGTCGTTCTCGGCGGTGAGGTAGATGACGGTGCAGGGGCCCAGCCGGTCAGCGGGCTTGCCCTCTCGGTCCCCTTCGGTGCCGCCTCCCTCACGGAGGGAGGCCGCTTTACGCGGCGGCAGGGCAAAAGGCCCCCTCCCCGAGGGGGCTGCCGCGTAAGCGACTGGGGGAGTTTTGCCCCGCGTCAGCCGGGCGCAGATGTCCAGTGCAAGGCTGGTCTTGCCCGCGCCGGACACGCCGCCCAGAATGGAGACCATGCCCCGGGGCAGGTAGGGCTCCACCAGATACTCGGCTGTTTCGGGCGCGAACTCGCAGGCGGGCCGGATGCGGAACTTCCGCTTTTTCTTTGCCGCTTTGGCGGCGTTGAGCTGCCGCTCTTCCTCCGCAAGCCCTTCGCGGATGTACTCGTCCTGTGCGGCCTGCACAAAGCCGTCCCGATCCTCCTGAATGCGGGCGCAGCAGTCCGCGAACCAGCTCTCCACCCGGCCCGTGTCCCGGGAGTTGCGGCTGTACAGCTGCCCCCGGATGAGCCGCAGGGCCTCCTCTCTCCGGTCGAAGTCTGTGCCGAACACCAGCACCGCCGTGTGGTCGGACAGGATCTGCCGGTCGGGCGCGTGTTCCAGATGCTGGCACAGGGCGGTAAACGCCTGTTCCTGCGCGGACTGCATGGCGCGGGCCTGCGCAGCTCGTTCTTCTGTTTGCATAAAATACCTCCTTATGGTGTTTTTTCTCAAGCATACACCACCCGGAGAGAAAAAAACAGGGCGTACTTTTTCAGGGCCAATGGGTAGAATCCAGCGGCAAATATCCTCTGCGTAAAGCAAAAACCACCCAAAAATGCGGCAGCGGCATGACTCCTCTCCGTCATCGCGATTGCAAGAAACTTTGCCGCCATGCCAAAGGCTCCCTCCCAGAGGGAGCTGGCAAAACCGTCAGGTTTTGACTGAAGGAGTTAAGCTCCCCCTGAGAGGAAAGACTTCCCCCGCTCCGGGGGAAGATGTCACCGCAGGGGACAAAAGGGGGAATCTGGCACGCCGTAAGGCGTGACTGAGAGGGTTCGCCCTACCCGTGAAAATAGGCTCCCGGAGTGTCCGCAGACGCTCCGGGAGCCCGAACTTTAAACTATTTTTTTCGTATCATTTTGCCTGTGTATCTTCCAGCACCAGCTCGATAAAAGCCTTCATCTGAGGGGTGAGCCATTTGTCCCGGTGGTAGAACAGCTGGCGGTGCATCTCCACGGCACAGTCCGGCACGCTCAGCCGGGCAAGGTGCCCTGCGGCCAGCGCCGGACGCACGATGTACTCCGGCAAAAAGGAAAGCCCCATGCCCTGCTCCACCATCTGGCACAGCAGGGCGGCACTGCCCAGCTCCAGATACGGGTGCACGGCAAGTCCGCGGGCCGCAAGACACTGGTCCAGCGCGTCCCGGTAGCTCATGCCCCGCTCGGTGAGCAGAAACTCCTGCTGCGTCAGCTCTTCCAGCGAGACCTCTGCCTGCCCGGCCAGCGGATGGCCGGAGGGTGCGATGAAGCACACCGGCTCCGGCACGTCGGCGGCAAGAACGAGGTTCGGCTGCAAAAGGGGCTGATCCAGCGTGTAGGCCAGATCGACCTGATTGGTGCCCAGCATCTGCAGCATCCCGTCTGCCGTGGTGGTGCACAGCACCAGCTCCACCTGCGGGCACAGGGCGTGGTAGCGCTTGAGCAGCCCGGGCAGAAAGGTGGAGCAGACCGAATCCGCCAGCGCAATGCGCAGGCTGCCGCTGATCTGCTTTGCGGGCTGCAGCGCGGCCTGTGCCTGCTGGGCCGTGGCAAGCAGGGTGCGGGCGTAGCCCAGAAAGGTCTGGCCTGCATCGGTGAGACGCACCGTCTTGCCCACCCGGTCAAACAGCGGGGCCCCCAGCTCGGCCTCCAGCTGGGCGATCTGGGAGGACACCGCAGACTGGGAATAGCCCAGATGCCGGGCCGTGCGGGAAAAGCTGTGCAGCTCTGCAATGTGCAAAAAGGTGTTGATGTTCCGCAGTTCCATAGACAGGCCCCCTCAGCGGCGGCAGACGCCGGTCACGGTCAGAAGCTCCCCGTCCACGGTAAAGTGGACTTCCAGCGGGCCGAACTCCATGCCGTACACCCGCTGGGGATCGTGCTGGTAGGAGGGGCGCGGGTCGTTCGCCAGCACACCGGTCAGGGCGGCACGGTCGGCCTGCGGCACCTGTGCCAGCAGCTCCGGCGGGAACGCTACCTGCAGATGGTGGGACTGGGTCTGCCCCGTGAAGCCCTCGGCGGCGTCCGGGTGGCAGTCGGCATAGGGGATATAGGGCTTGATGTCGTAGATGGGGGTGCCGTCCATCAGATCGGCACCCCGCACGATGAGCACCGGGCCCACATCCGGCCGGTGCTCGATGGCTTCCAGCCGCACACTGGAAAGGCCCAGCGGGTTGGGCCGGAAGGGCGACCGGGTGGCGAACACGCCCATGCGGGTGTTGCCGCCCAGACGGGGCGGGCGCACGGTGGGAGACCAGCTGTCCCGCACTGCACCGGAAAACTGCCACACCAGCCAGATGTGGCTGAAATCTTCCAGCCCGCGCACCGCGTCGGCGCTGCGGTATTCCGGTGTGAACACCACCTCGCCGCGCAGCTCCTCTACAAGGCCGCTCTGGCGTGGGATGCCGAACTTGGTGGGAAAGGCCGTGTGGATATGTGCAATGACCTTCAGGGTCATCTCTTCGGGTGCAGTTGGCATGGCGAACTCCTTTTAATAGATCTTTTTCAGGGGGCATTCCGGCGGGATGCCGTACCGTGCCCGGAATGCGTCCAGTTCCTGGGGCGTGCGGATGAGCTGAACGTCCTCAAAATGGCCATCCGGGGAGATGAAACCGGCCACCTGCTCCCCGGTGCAGATGCTGCACCGCAGTGCGGGCTGCTGGGTGGCGGGGTCGTAAGAATGGGCAGGCTTTTTGCGGGAGAAAAACATGAGAAGCCTCCTTCTTTTATGAAGCGTGCCGGAACGACTGCAGGGCGCTCACAGCCCCCGGCAGAGGCCGACGGCCCGGCCCTCGATGTGCAGTTCTTCCAGCTGCGGGCCGGTGTAGACCATGGGCGGGCAGACGGCAGCGTTGTCGGCAATGAGCATCACGGTGCTCCCCTGACGATGGAAGTGCTTGAGGGTGGCCTCGCTGCCGATGCGCACCGCTGCGATCTGGCCCTGCTCCACCTCCGGCTGGCAGCGGATGCATACGATATCCCCATCGCAGATGGTGGGAGACATGCTGTCGCCGTGGCAGGTCAGGGCAAAGTCGGCCCGCCATGCGGCGGGAACGCCGATATAGCGTTCAACGTTCTGTTCTGCGGTGATGGGCGTGCCGCAGGCGATGGAACCGATCAGCGGGACCCGCACCATGGCAGGCAGCGGCTCAAAACCCGGCGGCGGACAGGGGGCATCCAGCCCCAGCAGGTAGGCGGGAGTGGTCTCCAGCGCGGCAGCAAGCTCCTCGAGCTTGGCCTGCGGCAGGTCGTTGACGCCCTTTTCCAGCTTTGTGATGGAGGATTTGGAACGGTAGCCCATGCGCTGGGCAAGCTCCTCCTGCGAAAGGCCCAGCTCTTTGCGGCGCAGGCGCAGGCGGGTGGATAATTCAGACATGGAAAACCTCTCTTATAAACGTATGGTTGTTTGTTGAAGGGAAGGTCTGCTGCCCTCAGTATACCAGATAATTGCATTAAAATCAACTTTTTTCGGTGGATTTGAGAAAATGTGTTGACAATAAATCAATACGGGAATATACTACAACCAAAGATTGTTACACACCGATGCGAATACAAAAAGGAGAGAGGAACATGGCAAATACAGAGATGATCCGGGAGTACATTCGTGCCAGCGGCTACAAGCTGCAGTATGTGGCACGGGCAATGCAGATCAGCCCCAACGCGCTGGGACAAAAACTGCAGGGCCACACGCAGTTCAAGCTGAACGAAGCGGAACGGCTCAGCGCAGTGCTGGGCCTGAGCATGTACGAGCGGGACCTTTGCTTTTTTGAAGAGCAGAACCGCCGTGAGGCGCTGGCGCGCCGTGCGGATGAAAAAAGGAGGGGCGAGTGTGACAAACGAGCAGAGAAATAAAACGCGGCTGGCGCTGTATCGGTACGGGATGCGGCAGAGGGCGCGCAATCCGGTGGAACACAGCTGGTGCGCTGCCATCGAAGAGAGCCTGACCTATTACCGCCAGCACGACCCGCTGCGCGCCGACCTGTTTGAGCTGCGCTATGTCCAGCACCGCACAGAGGACGATGTCATGGACCGGCTGCACATCGGGCGCACGACCTATAAAAAAGCCCAGCAGGACCTGCTGAGCACCGTAGCGGTGTACGCAGCCGAGCGCGGCGTGTTCTACCGTGAAACAGACAGCTGAAGAATACGAATGCCCCCGGAGCATGCCAGCAGGCAGCATCCGAGGGCATTTTAAGTTGAGATACCGGTTCCATGCGCAGGGCACACCGCCGGAACGGCTTTTTGCCTGGACGCGCCCTGCCTGCGAAATGGATTTCAGTGCTTTTTGCCGGGGTCCGGGTTTTCGCAGCGGCTGTGACAGGATGCACAGTTGCCGCCGCAGCCTTCGCCCTTCCAGCCGCCCTGCTTGGAGATCCATACAACGGCCAGTGCAAACAGGATGACCAGAACGATCAGCGTGATGATTCCACGAAGTGTCAACATTTTTCTGTACCTCTTTTCCGGAAGGAAAGGTTTCCGCATCCAGTATACACGATTTTGCCCCGAAGGGCAACGGAAAGTAAAAAGAAAAAGTGTGATTTTTTTAAAATTAGGGCTTGCATTTTGGCAAAGGCCGTGCTATAATAATCACGTTCCAGTTCGGAGCGCACGAAACAAAATATGGAGGATTAGCTCAGCTGGTTAGAGCACCTGCATCACACGCAGGGGGTCTGGGGTTCGAGTCCCTAATTCTCCACCAAACGTAAGCCACTAACAGAAGTTAGTGGCTTTTCTTTTTGTGTTATACGCGGACTTATGTTGGTGTATGGAGAATCAGGGACTCGAACAGCACGGCCGCGCCGCAGGCGGGGCAGCAAACACCCCAGTGCAACGACGACGACCGCAGCCTGCGGCTGAAACAGGGAGGAGTTGTTGGGGCCGCGTTCTGATTTTTCAAAGCCCTGCCAAGGGGCTGAAGAAAAATCAGCAAACGCAACCCGTTGCTTTGCTAGTGCGCGGGTTCCAACGGTCAGGAATGTCTACCGGGGATGATGCTCAAAAGTCCAGCTGGTCAGAGAATGGTTTGAAATCTTTAAGGCCCCCTTTTCAGTCCTTTGTAGCAAGTTTGTAGCAGATCTGTAGCAAAATTTGAAACAGAGCAGAAAAGAGCAGTGAAAAATGGGATATTTGAGGAATTTTAAACGTAAAATTTTATCCTTTGATTTTGTACAAGATGACGATGTGACTTTCCATCTGCCTTTGAATGCCTTATAATAAAGGAAAGAGAGCTTTTTAGGAGGGAGGAATCACCATGCGCTATACGATCCGGCATTTTGATTTGCCGCTGCTTACCTTTGAAGCAAACATGGACAGTGCAGATACTGGCCTCCATATTATAAAGATCTACGAAGAAAACCGTTCTTTTTTACCTTTGAATCTGACTGTATCAGAAGATGGTGTAGAATGCTGGCTGCGGCATCGCACAATTCCGAAGAACCGAGCGTATGTAGATGCTCTGCTCTCTAAGGTGGGACTTTCTTTGAATCGACCGCTTGGAATTATTGCAGCCAATAAAGGCCTTTCACTCAATGATTGCTTTTGGGTAGATGCAGAGGGCTCCGGTGACACCTTTGAAAAAGTAAATCTTTACGATAACCGATTCAGTCAGGTGCTGGCAGCAATCGCCTTTACAGGATATGGCAGCAGCATACGAACTTCGCTTGCGTCCTGCCCGGAGTTCTCGACCAACGGGATGCTGCCAAAATGCTGGCGCAGACAAAACGGAAAAATCTATCTTTATAAAGGAGGCACGTCAGGGTTCAGCAATCTGGGGTTTGAACCGTACTCGGAACTGTACGCCTATCAAGTTGCGCAGGCAATGGGTGTAAATGCAATTCGCTACACTCTGACGAAAGACCTGAAAAAGACGCTCTGTTCCAAGTGTGAGCTATTCACCAGCAAAGAGTATTCTTATATTCCCATCGGACAGCTTGTGTCCAAAGGCGGGATGAAAGCGATTTTAGCGTATTATCAGACGTTAGGTCAGAACTTTGTGGATGCGCTGGAAGATATGCTGGTCTTTGATGCAATCAGCTGCAATACAGACCGCCACTATGGAAACTTTGGTGTGCTGGTAGATAATAAGACCAACACGATTGCGGCACCCGCACCGCTGTTTGACCACGGAAACTCGCTGTTCAGTTTGGGCGGAACGGATCTTTGGGACAACCAGAAAGCGTTTGATGAATATGCCCGCACACTGCTTCCGCTTGCATACGATGATTTTTTTGCAGCTGCAAAGAGTGCAATGAAACCTCGTCACCGTGCAATGCTCCATAAGCTGCTGGATTTCCATTTTGACCGCAGAGCGACACGTTATAATCTGCCGCCAAATCGCTTGAAGATGATCGAAAAAGAGGTACAGCGC
>Ga0129310_1000502_pt1 | contig 47233 bp, 40 predicted proteins | sample Go1ome_2_FD_94433 | JGI IMG/M metagenome (GOLD analysis project Ga0129310, IMG submission 94433) | Western lowland gorrila individual fecal microbial communities from Wisconsin, USA - Go1022A metagenome | ecosystem: Host-associated > Mammals > Digestive system > Large intestine > Fecal | place...
ATCAGGTAACTATCTGGTCGGCTCTGGAAAAGGAAATAGATATGCTTAAGGAAAACCATGAGCATAAAATGCTGCCCGGAGTGAAGCTGTCTGAGGATACGATTTTTACAACTGACGACAGGGAAGCGGTGGAGGAAAAGGATTTGCTGGTTATGGCAGTGGCAAGCTCCTATACCAGACAGACTGCTAAGCGTTTGAGCCCGTTAGTACAAAAGGGTCAGAAAATTGTCAATGTGGCTAAGGGTATTGAAGAGAGTACACTGATGACCCTTTCGGAGATTATTGAGCAGGAAATCCCCCAGGCAGACGTGGCAGTCATGTCGGGACCTTCCCATGCGGAGGAGGTTGGGAGAGGACTCCCCACTACCATTGTTGTAGGGGCAAAAAGCAAGAACACCGCAGAATATATTCAGAATTTGTTTATGAATGAGGTGTTTAGGGTTTATATCAGTCCTGATGTGCTGGGAATGGAGCTGGGGGGCGCGCTTAAGAATGTGGTAGCTCTGGCAGCCGGTATTGCGGACGGCTTAGGCTACGGCGACAATACCAAGGCGGCACTGATTACCAGAGGAATTACTGAGATTGCAAGGCTGGGTACGGCAATGGGAGGAAAGTTTGAAACCTTCTGCGGCCTTACGGGCATCGGTGATTTGATTGTGACCTGTGCCAGTATGCATTCCCGCAACCGAAGAGCCGGTATTTTAATCGGGCAGGGGCGTACCTACAAGGAGGCAATGGACGAGGTTCAAATGGTGGTAGAGGGCGTTTATTCTGCCAAGGCAGCTATGGGTCTGGCAGCAAAATACGACGTACAGCTTCCTATTATCGAGCAGGTGAATGCTGTGTTGTTTGAGGGTAAGAGCGCCGCTGTGGCAGTGAAGGATTTGATGCTTCGTGATAAGAAGCTGGAGGTATCGGATATTCCTTGGGAGAAGGAATAGGAGGGTGTGGCTATGAAACAGATTTTATTATTGGGAGATTCTCTGCGCATGGGTTATGAACCTATTGTGCGCAGAATGCTGGAGGGAAGAGCAGGTGTAAGCGGTCCGGCTGAAAACGGGCGTTGGGCAGGATATACGCTGAATTCACTGCGTTTTTGGATACCTGATTTACCAAAGCCTGATATAATTCATTGGAATAATGGTCTATGGGATTTGGGTGATGATTATCAGCTGGGGCGTCCATTCTCACTGCCGGAGGAATATGAGTCGGCGTTGGAGCGTATGATTACGGTGCTTAACAAGTTGTTCCCTAAGGCACAGATTATTATGGCGACCACAATGCCTACCGATAATCCCGACACCTCGGATATTGAGGGCTATAATGAGATTTTAAAAAATGTAGCGGCAAAGCATAATATACCGATTGACGATTTATTTCCCATTGTTGCAGGAAGAGCAGATGAGTTTGTGGGACCGGACCATATTCATTTGACAAAGGAGGGCTTTGAAACGGTTGCTGCACAGGTGGTTAGTGTGCTGGAGAGGTATTTGTAAAATAATTGTTGTGAAAGATTTTTATATTTGATAAAATGGGAGAAAGTGTACAAAAGGGGGAAGAATATGAGGGTAATTGTTTGTGATGACAGTTCACAGGATATTGAAGTAATCAGACTATATACAGGAAGTCTGGAAGAATATTCGTATGAGTGTGAGTTTTATGACAGTTCGGAAATATTTTTGAAGGAATATAAAGGAAAGGGTAAGGAAGCGGATTTATATATCCTTAATGTGGAAATGTCAGGGGCGGATGGCATTACTGTTGCCAAAGGAAATTCGTAAAAAAGATGCCAAAGCGTTGATAGTATTTCTTGCCAGCAATACAAAGTTTATGGCGGATATATTTGAGGTAGTAACGTTTGATTATATTCAAAAACCGATTACAAAAGAAAGACTTCACCATCTGCTTGCGAAAGCAGAGTCTTATTTGGATATGACGAGTCAAAGCTTTTGCTTTGATTATCGGAGAAACCATTATAGCATAAAGAGTGGTGAAATCCTTTATTTTGAGAAGCAGAGGAGACAACTGATTATTCACACAAGGTGCGAAAATTATATGACTAACATGAATTTGAATGAGTTATGGACGAAGTTGAGTGAACGGAATTTTGCTGCGGTTCATGGCTCATTTATTGTGAATTTAAAGTATATAAAAACTATATCAGGAGATAAAGTCTTATTAGAAGATGGAACGCAATTACATATTAGCAGGAGCTGTCGTAAGGGTTTGCTGGAGAGGCATTTGAATTTTGTGGAGCGGTATTAGTAGCGAGGAGTTGAGAGGAGCATAAGAAATTGGAGAATTTCTAATTTCTTATGCTCTGTTTTTGCGTAAAAATGCAATTTATTACAGCAAAAGCGCAAGTTGTTACAGATTGGTTGTTTTTTTGTCAGAAATTAGTAGAATGAAGCCGATAAGGTGAGGGGATAAGTAAAAAGTATAAATTTTATCGAAAGCAGTGTAAATTGTTCGGTTATAGGATTGATTATGTTTCCAATGAACAGGAAAAAGGACTGGACAGGAAGTTTTGGAAAACTCGAAAAAATACATAATAAAGACTATATTGAAATCAAGAATAATTTTGAAGCGGGAACAAATAAAAAAGTGTTTCTGCTTAGTGATATGTGTGATATGGAACAAACGGTTGATACATTAATAAATGCATTAAGTGAGGACTAATAAGTTGAAAAAAGTATTTGCTAATTCCAATAATGTTATTAATAATTCGGCGTATATAATCAATAAAGCATTTTTAATTCAAAAGAGCATATTAATATTTTGTATAATTAGTAGTGTTGTTACAATTAGTATTAATTTGCTTAAGCTTTATTTGGTACCTACGATATTAGAATGTATAAATGCTCACGAACCCAAGATATTCATAGCTATTATTACTGTTTTTGTTGTACTATGGATGTTATTGGATTCAATACAAACATATATAAATGCAAACGTCATATTTGGAAGAATTGAACTTAGAAGTTATTTTACTTTTAAAATACACACAAAATTAGCGACAACATCATTTCCAAATACTGAAAAACAAGATTTTTTGAATAAATTAGACAGAGCCAGTACTACCGTGTCGGGAAATGATGGCGCCATATCGGATATATGGAACATTTATTCTGTTATTTTACAGAGCGTGATTGGACTAATTATTTACATGCTATTGATTTGCAATGTTGATGTATGGTTGGTGGGTATTACAACAGTTACATCGATTATTGGTTATATGTGTAGAAAAAGGGCAGATAAATGGTTATATAATAATAGAGAGGAGGAGGCAGAGTATTCGCGGAAAATAGCTTATATCAACGGAATAGCACAGAAAACATCCATTGCAAAAGATATTCGAGTGTTTGACATGAAAAAGTGGTTGGATTGTATTCTAAAAAATGATTTTACGATGTATGAAAAATTTTTAAAAAATAAGGAAGAGCAATTTTGGTTTTCTGATATGGTAAAGATGGTTTTAACATTGTTAAGAAATAGTATTGCATACATATATATTATAATGTTTATGACAAAAAACAATCTACCCGTATCATATTTCCTATTATATTTTAATGCAATAAATGGATTTGACATTTGGATTGACGGGTTATTATCATCAATATCAAAACTGAATGAATATAGTAATCAAATATGGTATATTAGGGAATTCTTACATTACAAAGAAGACTTTCTATTTGAAGGAGGGAAATCTATAAAAAAAAGTGATACATACAGAATTCAATTAAAGAATGTATGTTATACATACCCAAATTCTGATAAGGAGTGTATTCACAATTTGAATCTGGACATATCCCCCAAAGAGAAATTAGCAATTGTTGGATTAAATGGTGCAGGTAAAACAACTTTGGTTAAGTTAATCTGTGGTTTGATAGAGCCGAGTAGTGGTGAAATATTATTAAATGAGAATAATATTAAGATATATAATAGAAGTGAATATTATCGGCTTTTTTCCAGTGTTTTTCAGAAAAGTTCCATATTGGCAGGAACAATAGCATGTAATATAGCACAAACATCAGAGAATATTGATATGGATAAAGTACAGGATTGCTTAAAAAAAGCAGGATTGTATGAAAAAATAAATAGCCTTCCAAATCAATCAGCTACGAAAATTGGAAAAGAGGTTTATGATGATGCTATTGAATTGTCTGGAGGAGAAATGCAACGGTTGCTATTGGCAAGGGCATTGTATAAAGATGGTTCTATTCTTATTTTGGATGAGCCGACTGCTGCATTGGACCCTATAGCGGAAGCTGGCATTTATGAAAAATACGATGAAATATCCAAGGATAAAACTGCAATTTATATATCACATCGATTAGCTTCAACGAAATTCTGCGATAGAATTATATTGTTAAATGAGGGTACGATTATAGAAGAGGGCACCCATGAAGAACTAATGGAAGCCAAGGGTAAGTATTTCGAATTGTTTAATGTGCAAAGCAAATATTATAAAGATGAGGAATGATGTTATGAAGGAAAATAACTTTTTACATGCATTAGTAATAAATTTCAAAAGTATAAAATTGTTATTTACTAAATATCCAAAAGTTTTTTTGGCGTATGGAGTTAATTCTTTATTTAATACACTGACACCTTATGTCTATTTATATTTATGTGCAAGATTAATAAATGAGTTGGTAATATTTAATATGGCTATGATTTGGAAAATGGTTGTTTTAACATTAATAGTAAATGTTGTTTTTGGAATGCTGGGGATTATATTGAACCACACTGAGACATATTATAATTCTGTTTTTATGTTGGATAAGGAAACTATATTTACGAATAAATTATTATCCTTAAAGTATAAGGATTTGGATTCTTCTTCCACATATGATTTATTAGCTCAAATACATATGAATGAGCAGTATGCCGGTTATGGACTTACAAAAAGTGTTGATATTTTAAAAAAAATGATATCTATAATTGCAAGTATTGGAGGGGCATTAATACTATGCTTTTCACTTTTTACATCAAAAGTTACTAATGATAAATATCAATATTTGAATAACTCATTTTTTAGTATTGCAATCATAGTTGCAATGTTTATAGTTTCAATTCTATCACCTATGATATCAAATAAAGCAAAAGCATATTGGGCAAGCAAAGTGGGACAAGCTACTTTAACCAATAGATTATATTCTTTTTACGGATTTTTGGCATATGATCAATCTAGATCACTTGACATACGATTGTATAATCAAAATGCAATGTGCGAAAAAGGATATCATGAGTTTAATGCATTTAAGCCCGGTGGTGAAGTTGCTAATTGCGCAAAAGGATATATGGGTATTGGGCTTTCTTTGTCTGTTGCGTTGTCTTACATCATTACATGGCTGGTTTATGTGTATGTCTGCATGAAAGCATGGGCAGGAGCATTTGAAATTGGATTTACAGCGCAGTATTTGGGCGCATTGATATCTATGTCAAGCGGTGTGTCTGGCTTATTGGCTGTTTATGGAGATATAAAGACCAACGCAATTTTTTTGGAGACTACATTTAAATTCTTGGAACTTCCTGAAAATATTGTGGGAGGAAAAATTCTTGAAGCAAATGCAGTAGAGGATTATAGGATAGAGTTTAAGAAAGTATATTTTAAATACCCAAATGCTTCGGAGTGGGCGGTGAACGATATTAGCTGCATTATAGAAAAAGGCAAGCATATCGCTATTGTAGGTGAAAACGGAAGTGGTAAGACTACATTTGTAAAGTTATTGTGTAGATTATATGAACCTGATAAAGGCGAGATATTATTAAATGGAGTAAATATAAAAGAATATAGTTTTGAATCATATATAAAAACTATTTCAGCGGTATTTCAAGATTATAGTCTTATTTCTCAGCCTATAAAAAATAATGTATCCGTATCCAAAAATGTTGATTTTTTAAAGGCGTGGAAAAGTGTTGAGATGGCAGATGTAAAAGAATATATTGATGGTTTACCAAATAAAATGGATACTTTTCTGTTTAAGGATTATGCAGAGGATGGAGTTAATTTATCCGGCGGGGAGGAACAAAAAATAGCTATAGCCAGAGCAATTTATAAAGATTCACCTCTTGTAATACTTGATGAACCTACAGCTGCACTTGATCCTATTTCGGAAAGCAATATATATGCCAATTTAAGTAAAATTGAAAGCTCCAAAACAATGATTTTTATTTCACATAGATTATCGTCATGTGTTTTTTGCAACACAATATTTGTTTTTGAACAAGGGCAAATTGTTCAAAGCGGGAAGCATAGTATATTGGTAAGTACTCCGGGAAAATATCAGGAATTATGGAACGCTCAGGCAAAGTATTATGAATAAATTGGTGAGGTTAACACAATGTGTAAAGTTTTATATCATGAAAAAGACAATAAATATATGAGTTGGGAAACTGCAAAAAAAGTATTGACTTCTATATCGAACATACAGGTGAAATGAAAGAATTAAATTCTCATTTTTATGGTGGAGAACCATTTTTGAATTTTGAACTGATTAAAGCGAGTGTATTATATGTTAATAGCAAGAGGTTGAATAAAAAATGTAAATTTTTTGTTACGACCAATATGACAATATTGAATAAAGACATTATAGAATTTTTATATCAGAATCAATTTTTGGTCTTAGTAAGCTTGGATGGTCCGGAGAAAATTCATAATAGAAATAGAAAAGGTAAAATGGGAAGAGACTCATATCAAACAGTTATAACTAATTTAAAATACATAAAAAAATATTATTATAAGTTTTATCAAACAATTACCTTTAATGCAGTTTTGGTGGAACAGGAGGACTATTATAGGATTAAAAATTATTTTCTCAAGGACGATTTGTTTTGTGGTGGAAGTTTAAGAAATGATTTTATAATTTCAGGTATATATCCGTGATATGTTAAGGAATTTTCAATAATAAACAGAGCCATAGATAAATCAATTACGAGGCAGTATATTGATATGCTAAAAGAAAATATGCAAAAGTGCAAAGAATATGTACTGTCGTTTTTATTGGCATTTGATATACTACAGATAGACAGTAAGTTTACAGAGTTTTATGCTCTTGGAGAACTGGTTAATTGGTTAATAAAATTTCATACTGATATTTCGGAAAATAGTATACCCTTGCAGCAATTAGGACACCCAATAGGACCATGTTATGCAGGAAGCACAAGATTAATGGTTGATACAGAAGGTTTGCTTTGGCCATGTGAAAAGGTCAACACAAATAATAATGAACTGTGTATAGGAAGTATTGAGACAGGCATAAATATAAATAAAGTAAATGATATGTTAAACATATCAAAAGACCATTTGGAATGCAAGGATTGTTGGGCTTTTAGATATTGCGGACAGTGCGTATCGGCAATAACAAATATGTCTCGTGCGGAAGCCTGTAATAACAGTCGCTTATATTTTGGACAAAATTTGAAGCACTATTGTTCTATTCAAAATATTAATACACAGTATATGAAGGATTATGAAATAGGAGAGAATGAATTAAGCAGTGTAGCTATTTTGAGTTATCTTGAAGAACAGGAAAATATGGATATTAAGGACGTTGATTACATTGTGAATCCAGTTGACAGTGCTTATATATTGTATAAGATAATCATAATTTTGATGTTTAAGTATAGATTGGATATTAAAGGAAATGATATAGTCAAGTACAGCAATATGAAGTCTTTTTTAGATGAATTAATTTATTCTAAGGAAAAGAGTATCAGCAGTAAGGAGTGTTAATCTAAATTGCAGAAAAGAAAGGATCTACCTATTATACAACCACCTATAGAAACCTATCAGGGCAGCTCGTTTATTTTAGTTATATTACTGGCACATGAAAATACTGAGAGTGATTATTATAATTACCGGGCTACGCTTATAGAGTTTATGAGGGAAAGAATAGATCAGGATAATTATCTTATTTTTTACAGGATAGATGAATATTTTTTAGGACATTTAGGCTGAATCGTATAATAAACATACAAATCAATTTAGAGCAAATTAAAAAGGAGTACAAAAATTATTTTCTAGCAATTCCTTCCGGAAAAGCTTCGGAGGGAAGAGTCTATGGTATTGACATATATGATGTTTTGATTCGATGTGTAAAAGTTTTGCAGGAAAGGGAGGAGATAGAGATTATAAGCATTGACCTTGATGACGAAGGAGCGCATAAAGAGGCTTGGTGAAGAGTTTCACATTAAAAGCGAAATATGTGATTCGATTGAGGAATTAGAGCATATTGCCAATATGGTGTTTATGCTTATGATTAAATTTTACATGAATCGCGACAGGAATTTGTTGGGAAGAGTAATTGGATATATGAATAGAATGAGGGAGAGAGAGACAGAAGCTTTATTTTATTCGGTGGGAGAAAGTTTTTGAAGCTTAATGGATGCATATTTTACATGAAGGCAGAATATAATGGGGTAGATAGCTTAATAAGCTATCTACCCTTTTTGAGTTGGACTCTAAGGTGATTTGACGGAGGACAAGATATTGAGCGGGTTTGATATGTATGGGGAAATGGATGTGTCAACGGAAGATGATATGTATTTTTTGAGATTTTTTTCGGAATACAATGATTTGGCAGAGCGGTTTCCGGAATTAATGTATGAAAATCCAAATTCTGAAAACATGCAGAGTTTCAGAAAATGCTTTGATTTAAAATTCATAAGCAACAAAAAAGATGATATGCGTGTAATTACTGACTTGAAGAAACAGGCAGTTGAGCTTATGTCGTTTACCGGAAAGGAACTGGGTGCTAAGAAATACGACGAGCTTAATGTGGCAGAAATAGTGTCCACGGCAAAGAGGGAGGGCTATGCACTAAATTGCAGATATCGAACCTATATATTTACCACAATGGCGCTCTCGGTAGGATTAAAGGCGCGAATGGTTTCATGTATGTCAATGGATATGAGATATAATGATTGCCATTGGGTCACTGAGATTTATTCGGATACTTACGGGAAATGGATAGTAGTTGATGTGCCGCTGGATTTTTTCTATTTTGACCGGAGGGGTATTCCACTGAATCTTTTGGAAATGCGTAATAGAATCATATCAGGAAAGCCCATAAAAATGCTTTCCACAAACAAGGAGCATATTGAGTTTACGCAGCAGTATTGGAAAAAGAATATATTTCGTTTTAAATTTCCGGCAAGGAATGAATATAATGCATTGGCTGCAAAGGAGCAGCAATTTTATGTCCTGAATCCAAGCGGATTTTGCATGTCAAATAAGCAGGTGATAGCGAACGGACATAGTATAGGGTATAAGTATTATTATAATTGCAGAGGAATATGGGGGGATTAGTCAGAATGCTTAAGGTATCCAAATACACATTTGTATGTAGAAATAAAAGTGGGGAGCTGTTGTTTTATAATACGCTGGAGGGAGTAAACAGCTTTTGTAAGCTATCTCAGGATAATTTTGATGAAGGCTTTGTCGAGAGCTTAGATGTAAAATATATTAATGAGGCATATTACGGTTCATTACGGGAAAAGGGAATTTTGATTGAGGAAGGTACAGATGAAAGGCGTAAATTGTATCATCAGATGATAAAAACCTTAAATCCCAACAAGCTGGTTTTATTTATTAATCCTACGGAACAATGTAATTTCAGATGTAAGTATTGTTATGAAAGTCATTCAAGGGGTGAAATGAGTGAAGATACGCAGAACAATATAATTAAGTTTGTTCGGGAGAATATACATAATTTTGCAGGCCTGCATGTAGAATGGTTTGGCGGAGAGCCGTTATTGGCATTGGATTGTATCAGAAGGCTGTCATTGGAATTTCAAAGAATATGCAGATTCAATAAAAGAAAATATGATGCCAGTATGACTACGAATGGTTATCTGTTGACAAAAGAGGTGTTTGAGGAATTGCTGGAATACAATGTCAAGCAATATCAGATTACCATAGATGGGGTAGAAGAAGACCATGATATGTTCCGGGTGCTGTGTGGAGGAGCAGGAACCTTTAGCACAATTTTAGAGAATATTCAGGAAATAAAAAAGCTGAAGAGGAGGGATTTTTCAATTATCCTACGCTCAAATGTCTCGGTAAAAAATTTCGAGAGTATTGATGATTTCCTTAAGCTGTTGGAGAAATTATCGTGGCAGGATAATCGAATTCGGATAGGTATTTTTAAGGTTGGCAACTGGCTTGATAAAGCACAGACTGAGATTGTTGATGAGATTATTGAGGATACTTCTGATATGAGAAGAATTTATAAGGCGATTCTTGAATCAGAGTATAACATACGGCTCAGCGACCTTTTCCTGAATCCCGGAAGCGGAGTCTGCTATGCCGGAAAGCTGAATAACTTTTTAATCTGTGCTGATGGCTCCTTGCATAAATGCACGGTTACCTTTGAAGATAAGGATTCCGTAGTGGGTAAAATACAGAACGGCAGGCTGGAATGTAATGAGAAGTTCTATGAAATGATTAGTGATTTTAATAAATGTGATAAGGTGTTTGAATGCTTTAATGCGCCTGTTTGCATGGGTGAGCCATGTCCGGTAAAGGGGGAGGGAGGAAGCAGCTGCTCTTATTTTAAGGACACGCTTGACATAGTACTGCAAATATTTGATAAAATGGGTAAATTCGACTTATTGGAGGTTTGACATGAATGAAGCTGTACAGGAAAGAGTGCTTAAGACTTTAGATGAGGTTGGAATCTTTGTGGATAACACGGAAGAGGATAATGATTTGACAAATTACATAGAGGATTCAATACAATTTATGTCCTTTGTAGTAAAGCTGGAAGAGGAATTTGAGATAGAATTCCCAAATGAGTTGTTAATATTCGATAATTTCAAAACACTGGATAGTATTGAGAATATGATACAACAATTAGTTGTTGGATAACATAAGGTGCTTTATGTTATATTATAAATTATCAATAGAAGGGGGAAACATAAATGGAAGAAATTAAGAAATTAGTAAAGCCGACAGACAGTACAGACAGTGATAAAGTAAAGCTCTATTCAACAGAAGGCAATTCCTGTTCAAATGCGCCCTATTCAGCAAATTGCTCCTGCTAAATGATTTGCAATAATACTTATTTAGTATAGATAAAAGCAATGTAAAGCACCTTACATTGCTAAATTAAATGTTTAAGGAGATACGCAGCAGTGGTGAACAATACGTGTTTTTTAATAAGGGAGGCATGGAACAGATCCAGATCCTATCTTATGGTGGTCATTATCAAAAATGTAATGGAAGCAGCAATTCCATTGATTAACATAGGAGGAATAGGCATTGTTGTAAAATCCATTCTTGAAATGGAGGGATATAATGCAGCTCTGAGAAAGATACTTTTTTTTGTAGGGTTAAATTTACTGATAGCTGTAATAAACAATGTGCTTTCAGTGGTAGAAAATAACGCAATGAGAAAATCAACCAATGTCTTACAGTTTGGATATATGGAGGACTGTGTGAATATAGATTATCACTTCGTACAGGACAAAACATTATTGAATCTTAAGCCTAAGTCGATGGGCGCACGTCCGGAATTCTTTTTAAATTTATGGGGTAAATGTATTAACGGTTTTGCTGAAATAGCAGGTGTGGTTGCTTTAATCGCCATAACCAGCCCTGTGTTTATATTTCTTATAGTCATTCTTTCGTTGATGATTATAGAAATGAACATATTCATGGATAAAAAAGAATTTCATTATAATCAGGAAAAGGTAGAGGATGACAGAAAGCTTGATTACCTGTATGATGTGATGACTAATTATAAATATGCGAAAGAAATCAGAATGAATAAGGCGGTTCAACTGATAGAAAGCAAGTATGATACTGTTTTAAAAAAGCAGCTGCAGACTTTGAAAATGCTTATTCGCGAAAAAATCGGAGTAGAGTGCCTAAGTAATGCAGTGACCCTTATTCAGCTGTTTACGGTATATGCCTATTTTACATATCAGGTTTACGCGGGAAATATTGATTTGGCTGAGTATACAGTCATGGTTTCCTCAGTAACATTGTTTGCAACAGCCTTAGTATCCTTGTTTACAAATGTCGGAAAAGCAACTACCAATTTTAAAGCCATAGATTTTTTGAAAGAATATGAGCAGGTGGTGAAGGAAAACAGTACAAACAGGGCTAGCAACGAACTACAGTATCCTGACGTGGATTTGGCAACCGGAATAATTCGTTTTGATAATGTGTCCTTCAAATATCCGGGAGCGGATAGAAATACACTGAGCAATATTTGCTTAGATATTCAGCCCGGAAAAAAGACGGCCTTGGTTGGGCTGAACGGTGCGGGAAAGAGTACCCTGATAATGCTTTTGCTTCGTCTTTATCAGCCTACGGAGGGGACAATTTACATAAATGATGTAGATATATCAACGATTCCTTTTAAGCAATACATTGCACAATTCAGTGTGGTTTTGCAGGATTTTGCTCTGTTTGCATATAGTCTGAAGGAAAATATTGTGTTTAATGAAGAATACGACGAAGAGAAAATTGAAAAATGCTTGGAGAGGAGTGGCTTATTTGAGAGAGTGGGAACATTGCCTGAGGGAATGGAGACCTCTTTATTCAAGGAGCTGGATACAAATGGGGTTGAGTTATCGGGAGGAGAAGGGCAGAAGGTTGCACTTGCAAGGGCCTTGTATAAAAATGGCAGTATTGTAATTATGGATGAACCTACCAGCGCATTTGACCCGTTAGCGGAATATGATTTTTTCAAGAGGCTGGAGGAGTTATCGGAGGGTAAGACTACCTTATTTGTGTCGCACAGATTATCCTCCACAGTGTTTTGCGATGATATAGTGGTATTGAAGGACGGCTGTATTGTGGAGGAGGGAACCCATGATACACTGATGGCTAATAACAGTACCTACAGAGAATTGTTTGATATGCAGGCAAAATACTATGAGAAAGGAACATTTGATGAATAAAAAACAGAATATATTTACAGGTTTTGCAATAATCAGGCTGATAGGCCAGAGAGAGCGTATGTATATTCCCATTTCGCTTCTAAAAATCAGCACACAATCTGCAATGACGTGGTTAATGGTATGGTTTCCAAAACTATTTATTGAATTTTTATCTGATGGACAGTCGGACTATGTCGTACTGCTTAAAAGTATTTTGGTGTATATAGGATTATTAGGAATTGTATATCTGGTTAGAACTTTATCCGCCTCCTATGAGAGAACTGTGACAAATCGTTTCGCAAAAGCCATGAGAAAAGAAATCGGTTCTGTTACCATGAAACAGCCCTTTTGGGTGATTGAATCATCGGAATATAGAGAAAAGCTAAGTATGGCGAGCAATATTGGCAATATTCTGGGTGCGGTGGATATATTGGAGTCAATCATAGAGGGGGTTGTGACCTCCTTAGGACTTGCAGCCTTGCTTGCTCAGTATGATTGGAAATTCTGTATTCTTGTTATGATAACATTATCGGTAAAGGTATTATTTGTTAGAATAACCGTAAGGTATACTCAGAGAAGAAGGATTCTCTATGCACAGAATGACAAGGTGGGCAATTATCTGACATCAATAGCATACAACAATCCGGGGGCGGCAAAGGAAATTCGTGTAAATAATCTGGCAGACTGGTTCCTGATAAAGATTAAAGCGTACAGGAATGAAATGTTAGCTTACCAGTACAGGGATTTTAAGGTATATGCCATGTTTGATATTGTATCGGCGGCTATTATGGCAGGTCAGACGCTGGTGGTATTGATATCCTTAGCTGGCAGGGCAATCGCAGGAGACATTAGTATTGCTGATTTTACAATGTATTTTTCAGCAATTACAACAGTCACCACAACCCTGTCCGGTGTAGTAAGTAAATTTGGCGATTATAGTCGTCAAAAACTGGATTATACTGACTTTACGGAGTTGTATAAGTCGTTGGAGGGTAATGCCTGTTTAAACGGGAAAAAGATTACTCCGGCATCTAATGAAATATGCTTTGAGAATGTTTCCTTTATGTATCCCAATACTGACAGATATGTGTTGCACGATATTAATGTTACAATACCGCAAGGAGAAAAGCTGTCTATTGTGGGCTTAAACGGTGTCGGAAAATCTACCCTTGTCAAGCTGTTATGCAAGTTTTATAAACCTTCCTCAGGCAGGATTACAGTGGGAGGGGTAGACATTTGGGATATAGATAATTGTGAATATTATAAATTAATCGGCGCAGTTTTTCAGGATTATGTGAACTTTGCATTTTCCATAAAGGAAAATATCATTTTGGGCAATGCCAGTAAAAATTTGCAGGCAACCCTTAAATTACTTGATTTTAAATCGGTAATTGACAGAATGCCCAAACAGCTCGATACATCAATGTCGAGAGCTTTTGATTCTGAAGGGGTCAATTTGTCGGGAGGTGAAGAGCAGAAGGTTGCGATTCTTCGTTCTTTATATAAGGGTTCACCCATTACTCTGTTAGATGAGCCTACAAGGGCACTGGATGCCCGAACCGAAGCAGAAATGTATGAGAATTTTTTCCGTATGATGAAGGGCAAAACGGCGATTTATATTTCTCACAGATTGGCTTCCTCCAAGGTCGCAGACAATATTCTTGTGCTGGTAGATGGAAAGGTAGATGACTACGGCACGCATAATCAGCTGATGAAAAATAATGGAATTTATGCAGAAATGTATCGTAAGCAAAGTGAGGCGTATAGTGGGTAAAAGGGTTGCGATTATTGACAGTGGGGTATATACCGCCCATCCGGCATTTGCCGGAAAAAAAATAACAGGCCTAAGCTTATTTGTGGATAGTCAGGGGCATGCTTTTACAGAGGACGGTTTTGAAGATGAAATCGGGCATGGCACGGCAGTGTTTTATATAATAGACCGATTTTCCCAAAATGTTGAAATTACAAATATAAAAATCTACAAGGATAGAGACCAAATAAGCCAAGAGTCGTTTGAGATTATTTTGGAGTATATTTTACACAATATGCAGTTTGATATTATTAATATCAGCTTGGGAATAGTAAGATGTGGGTGTACCTTAAGGCTTAGGCGCATATGCAGTGAATTTAAGCGAAGGGGTACTATCATTATTTCGGCATTTGATAACGATGGTGCTGTGTCCGTGCCGGCAGCATTAGAAAACGTTATCGGGATTGACGGCTGTGTTTATTCTAAGGCAATGAAGGCTGATTATACGAGGGTGCGTGTTGAAGAAAAAGAGATTTCAACGATTGATTTTGAACCTGCTGAAGCACACATGGAGCATCAAAACAGTATTGTAGATGTTGTGGGAAAATTAAAATACATTAAGGTGGCATGGAGAAATCCCGATTATATTTTAGTGCAGGGAAACAGCTTTTTGGCTGCGAATTTTACGGCACTGGCAGCAGGGATTGATTATACAGATTCGGAGGACTTGCTTAACAAGATTTGTTCGGAAGAATTATTGCTTGGAGAAGCTAAGAAAAATGATATGCCCTTTGCAATAAAGGAGGCAGCTGTTTTCCCATTTAACAAGGAAATACATGCTATTGCCAGATTTGAAGAGCTGCTGATTTGTAAAATAGCGGATTACTACACAATACGGGTTATGGGAAATGTGGGTACACGGGTAGGAGAGCTGGTGCCTGCAAGCCGTTCAGACAAAATACTGAAGGATATAAAGCATATTGAATGGGATAAATTTGACACCCTCATAATAGGACATACGGACGAATGTAGCAATATTACAGGTGTTGATTATAAGGGGTGGCTGATAGAAGAAGCAACTGCGCGCGGCAAAAATATATATTTGTTTGATGACATTGGCAGTAACCATAGGACATATTATCCTAGGGTATGTGAAGATATGCTGCAAAAAAGATTTGGAAAGCTATATAAGATTGATAAGCCGGTGTTGACTGTGGCAGGAACAAATTCAAAGCAGGGTAAATATACATTGCAGCTGGAGTTGAGAAAGCGATTTATGGAATTAGGCTATAAAGTAGGACAGATAGGTACTGAACCCACGGCACCCTTGTTTGGAATGGACGAGGTATTTCCCTGTGGTTATAACGGTACCGTTAAGCTTAACCCTGAACAGACCTTTGTTTATGTGAATCAGATGCTACATAACATTACTGAGAAGAACCCGGATATAATCATTGCAGGGGCACAGACTGCTTTGTTGGGGTATAACGATAACAATGTTTATGAAATACCGCTATATCACAGAATATTCTTTGAAGCGCTCAAGCCAGACGCTGTTATTATGTGTATCAATGCGTATGATGACAGAGAATATGTAATTCGTTCAATAAAAACGGCAGAGGGGCTATCCGGCGGAAGGGTCATAGCCTTAGTCTGTTTTCCGGTTGAAAATAGGAACCGCTGGCAGCCCGGAGCGAAATTGCGAAGCTTACCTCCTGACAGGAGAAAGGAGGTAGAGGAGCAGTATAAGGATTATAAGGTATACTGGCCGGATATCAAAGAGGACATATCTGATTTGACAAAGATATGTATAGATTTTTTTTCGGGAGAATAAGTAAAATTATGGATATAAAAATTCTGCCTATTAATGAAAAACCAAGTATCATTTCATATGTTCATCATTCATATGCAGGTGCAATTATCGAGAATGACAAAATTGCAACACTCTATGTTGAGAATTTAAGTGATGAGGATTGGCTTTATCAGGAGACGGACATACAGTATGTAATTGATAAAGAAACAATCATGCTTAAGGACCAAAGGGGTAGAAAAAGCACTTCATTTTATATGAAGAGAAGGTGCAGGATAAAGGATGAGCTTATTGTAAGGATTCATGATATTAAGCTTCTGGATGCTTTGTCCTTTGTGCGTCTGGCAATCGGTATGGATAGTGAATGCCTTGAGGATAAGGAGGGAAATCTCTTTATCAAGTGGAATCAATACAATATTACAACGAAGGATGCTCAACTGTTGTATGACGGGCATTTTTGTCTGTATTACAAGCTGACCCGATTACAGAATACTGTTCAAGTCAGTGTGTCAAAGGATAAGAAGGACTGGAGTGTACTGTTTTCTCAAGAAGATGCTGTAAACAATTCTCAGGACTTATTCCTTTATGTTCAAATATATTATGGAAGAAATCAATACGATGAATGGAAGAAAATGAATTACATTCAGCTTTTTTATAATGAGTCTGATTTAAACAGTGTTTATTTAGATTACTTTATGTTCCCAAGAAAGGGTTTTGATGCAAGCTATCAGTATATGTGTCATTTTTTGGACACTGAGTATATGGCATTATCTGAATGCCTTGAGTGCTATGGGGATATACATCAATTTATAAAGCACAGTATACGCACAAATTATTATGTTAATATCAGTCTTGATGAATTCTATATCCCTGAAAGGCGGGCTTATTGCTCATATCATTACAATCACTATAATCTTTTCTATGGTTATGATGATGAAAATGAGGAGTACCATATTTTGGGATATAATGAAAATGGTAAGCTGATTACAAGGCGTATTCCTTATCAAATTGTGACCCCCCAGAGCTGCGGCAATAATATTGTCAGGTACAAATATCAGGCAAATGCATGCGAATATTCCTTAAATGTTTCCTATATTGTGCAATGTGTGAAGGAATATTTTTACGGCATGGATTCCAGCATAAAATATGCCGGTATGTTAAGCAGCAGAAAGGGTACTTATGGGATAAAGGTGTTTGATAAATTGTGTTTTACGGAAAGAGGAAGGAAGCTTATTGCAAGAGATAGGAGGATATCCTTTGTACTCTATGAGCATTGTCAGCTAATGCAGGAGAGGCTCCGTTATCTGATTGATATGGGATTTATTAGTGCTGTGGAGAGGGAAGCGTTACTTGAAAAGTGCGAAAAAATGGTGCAGGATTCGGTAATCTTAAAGAATGTGGCTGTAAAGAACCAGCTGGTGCATAAATATGATTATGATGTGATTGGTTTGACAGAAGCCTTATATAAATCTGAGAGAGAATTTTATGATACTTTTTTAAAAGCGTTACAACAGGAACCGGAAGGGCGATAGCTATTCCGGTTCCTTCCTGTAAAGAATTTATCTGATTGCTGCCACAATCTCTGCAGCAGTCTTTGGCTTGTTCATGGTATAAATATGAATGCCGTCCACGTGATTTTGCTGTAAGTCCTGAATCTGGCGGATAGCGAAATCAATTCCTGCCTTGCGCATGTCCTCGGGGCTTTCACCGTATGTGGCAATGATATCTGCCAGTGCCTTGGGAACGCTGGAGCCGGATAAGGAAACAGTAGTGCCCAGCTGATTGGCAGAGGTAATAGGCATAATGCCGGCACAAATGGGGATAGTGATTCCCTTCTTCGATGCCTTTTCCAAAAAGGAGTAGAAGGAATCGTTGTCAAAAAACAGCTGAGAGATAAAAAACTGTGCGCCTGCGTCCTGCTTTTCCTTTAAATGGGCTAAATCTGACTCCATGCTAAAGCATTCATAATGCTTTTCGGGATAGCAGGCACCGGCAGCTTTTAAATCTGTATGCTCCTTTAGGAAGGAAATCATATCATTGGCGTGAGCAAAGTCACGGGAGGCAAACTGCTCATCGCTCATATCCTTGGGACGGTCACCGCGCAGGGCAAGAACATGGGAAACATTTGCCGCCTTTAATTCCTCACAGACCTTAAGCAGCGCTTCCTTCTTACAGCCAACACAGGTCATATGTGCAAGGGCATCAATGTGCAAAGTATTCTGTATGTAGGAGGCGATGTCCACAGTTTTTTTGGAGCGGCTTCCGCCGGCTCCGTAGGTCACACTGATGAAATCGGGGGAGAGTCTGCCGAGAGCATCTAAAACCTCGTAGGCAGCTTCAAATTCACCATCCTTCTTGGGTGGAAATACCTCAAAGGACAGGGTGGGCTTTTTGTCTAATAAATTCTGTATCATAATAAAATAAACCTCTTTTTATTGTATTTTTTTGCAGTAATTTCTTGATTTTACAATAAGAATATCGTAACATGAAGGTATGAGAATTTCAAGGAAAAATTGAGCAGAGTGTCCTGCAATGAAATAAAAGTAATATTTTTTGCAAATCATGGAGAGGAAGGCTTTCTGCTCAAAGGAAGAGAACGGAGGCAGCATGGAGAATCAGATTTTTCAGGGAACAAAGGAATATGTGGCTAGTGAGGAGCTGATGGCGAGCGTCAATATCGCCATTGCACTTAAGAAGCCGTTACTAATAAAAGGAGAGCCGGGAACCGGCAAGACGATGTTGGCGGAGGCAGTTGCGAAGGCATTTGGAAAGCGGTTAATCATTTGGAATATCAAGTCCACTACTAAGGCACAGGAGGGCTTATATGTATATGATACCATTCAGCGTCTGTATGACGGACAGTTCGGTGAGGAGGGCGTTGATGATATAGCCAGATATATTAAGCTTGGCAAGCTGGGTGAAGCCTTTGACAGCGATGAGCAGGTAGTACTTTTGATTGACGAGATTGATAAGGCGGATTTGGAGTTCCCTAATGATTTGCTGTGGGAGCTTGACCAGATGGAGTTTTATATCAACGAGACAAAGCGCACGGTACGGGCAAAGCACAGACCCATTGTAATTATTACCTCCAATGCGGAGAAGGAGTTGCCGGACGCATTCCTGCGCCGTTGTATTTTCCATTATATTGATTTTCCCTCACCGGAGCTTATGGAGGAGATTGTAAGAGTACATTTCCCCAACGTAGAGGAGAATCTGCTTAAGAATGCCATGGACACCTTTTATAATATCCGTACCATTCGCGATATCCGTAAGAAGCCAAGCACCTCTGAGCTGATTGATTGGATTAACGCCTTACAGATTGGAGGGATTTCTGCGGATACCATTAAGAGTAAGCTGCCCTTCATAGGCGTTGTGGTAAAAAAGGACGAGGATTTAGAACTGGTAAGGCATGAGGGCGTGTAGATGTTTATAGATTTTTTTCATACTCTTAGGGCGAAGGGGCTTCGTGTGACGCTGGGGGAGTGGCTTACCCTGCAGGAGGCGCTTGACAGCGGTCTTTGCGGAAGCTCTTTGACACAGTTTTATTATGTGGCGCGCATGATTTTGGTAAAGAGTGAGACTGATTTTGATAAATTTGATATGGCATTTGAGGAGTGCTTCAAGGCGGCGCAGCATGAGACCGAGGTTGGCGCCCAGATGCTTAGATGGCTGGACAAATCCGATATGCAGGAGCTTGCCCATGAGGAGGCGAGAGACCATCTGAATAAAATTGAGGATATTCAAATCGACAAGGAGGACGTGGAGGAGAAGTTCAGACAGCGCCTGAAGGATCAGGACAGTGAGCATAACGGCGGAAGCTTCTGGATAGGTACTATGGGTAAGACCTCCTTCGGTAATATGGGAGGCAATGTAGGCGGTGTCCGTGTGGGCGGCAAGACAGGCTATCAATCTGCGTTTTCTGTGGTGGGTGCCAGAAAATACAGGGATTTCAGAGATGACAGAGTGCTTGACAACAGGCAGTTTCAGCTTGCCTTTAGAAAGCTCAGACAGTTTTCCTCAAGGCTGGACATACCGGAGACAGAGCTTGACATTGAGGGCACGGTGGATAAGACCTGCAACAATGGAGGCTGCTTACAGATTGTGATGAAAAAGCCCAGAAAGAATGCGGTGAAGCTTTTACTGTTAATGGATTCCGGCGGAACCATGATTCCCTTCAGCTCCCTTTTGAATGATTTGTTTCAGGCAGTTCATAAGTCCAATCATTACAAGGATGTTAAGACCTATTATTTTCATAATTGCATTTACAGCAAGCTTTATAAGACGCCTGAATGCGAAAATGGAGACTGGGTTGACACAGAATGGATGTTCCGCAACGTGGACAGCGACTACAAGGTGATTATTGTGGGAGATGCTGCCATGGCACCTGAGGAGCTGTATTCCGATTCCGGTAATTACAGAGGACCCAATGGAGGACTTTCAGGCTATGAGTGGCTTAAGCTTATAAAACGCAAGTATAAAAAGGTAGTGTGGCTGAATCCTAAGATGGCACCGGGGCGCGCGCCATGGAGAGAAGCGGAGACTGCAATCAAGGAGCTTTTTCCCATGTATAAGCTCACTGTAGACGGGTTGAATCAGGCTATGATAAAGCTTATGGTGAATAAGTAAGTATAAATAAGATATAGCATAAGGAGATTAAAGAAATGACAGTATTTGAAGAATTAAAAGCAAGAGGGTTGCTTGCGCAGCTGACTGACGAGGAGGAAATCAAGGAGCTAATCAATAACGGCAAGGCAACCTTTTATATAGGCTTTGACCCCACTGCGGACAGCCTTCATGTTGGACATTTTATGGCACTTTGCCTGATGAAGAGATTGCAGATGGCAGGCAATAAGCCTATTGCGCTGATTGGCGGCGGTACGGCAATGATTGGTGACCCCTCCGGCAGAAGTGATTTGCGTACCATGATGACAAAGGAAACCATTGACCATAACTGTGAGTGCTTTAAGAAGCAGATGAGCCGCTTTATTGAGTTTGGTGAAGGCAAGGCTATGATGGTGAACAATGCTGACTGGCTGAGAGATTTGAATTACATTGAGTTTATCAGAGATATCGGTGTGCATTTCAGTGTAAACCGTATGTTGACTGCAGAGTGCTATAAGCAGCGTATGGAAAAGGGCTTAAGCTTCCTTGAATTCAATTATATGATTATGCAGAGCTATGATTTCCTTAACCTGTACGAAAAGTACGGTTGTAATATGCAGTTTGGCGGCGATGACCAGTGGAGCAATATGCTGGGCGGCACGGAGCTTATTCGCCGTAAGCTGGGTAAGGATGCTTATGCCATGACAATAACCCTGCTTCTCAATTCAGAGGGCAAGAAGATGGGTAAGACCCAGAAAGGGGCAGTATGGCTTGACCCTAATAAAACCTCTCCCTTTGAGTTTTATCAGTACTGGAGAAATGTGGCAGATGCGGATGTGCTGAAATGTCTGCGTATGCTTACCTTCCTGCCCTTAGAGCAGATTGACGAGATGGACAAGTGGGAGGGCAGCCAGCTAAATCAGGCAAAGGAAATTCTTGCCTATGAGCTTACCAAGCTTGTACATGGTGAAGAGGAGGCTTCAAAAGCGCAGTAGAGTGCAAGGTCTTTGTTTGCAGGCGGTAATGCTGCCGAAATGCCCACCTGTGAGCTTTCGGAAGAGGATTTTATGGACGGAAAGATTGATGTTTTGGGTGTGCTGGTTAAGTCGGGCTTGACAGCTTCCCGTTCCGAGGCAAGACGTGCCGTAGAGCAGGGCGGGGTCACCGTCGACAATGAAAAGGTGACGGATATTAAGACTATGTATATGCCGGAGCAGTTTGAGGGTGAAGGCATTGTGGTCAAGCGTGGTAAGAAGAACTTTAAGAGAGTTGTCATAAAATAAGGGAAAAGCCAATAAAGCGTTAGGGTAGCTATTGAAAAGATGAAGGTTTGTGAGCTTTTTAGTGGGGTGTACTATGCGCAGATGGAGAAAAAAACGTAAGCAAATTCAGTTTTATCGTTTGATAATATGCTATATTATCGGTATTACTATATTCATGGGAGCAGAGGGGAGCGTCTGTGCCGAGGAGGCACAGGCTGAGCCCTTGCGGGTTATATTGGTAAATTATGATGGGTATGGATATATTATACAGGATAACAATGAAATCGGCGGCTATTTTGTGGAATATTTAGAGAAGATTGCACGCTATACGGGCTGGAAGTATGATTATGAGGTGGTTTCAGACGAGGACAGGCTTATGGCAATTACCCAGCAGAAGGACTATGACTTAATGGTCGGTGTGCCATATGATGAGGAGAGCAAAAGAAATTATTTTGAGTATCCCAATAAGGAATTGGCGAACAGGCGGCTGCTGCTTGCCACTACCAAGGAGCATTCGGATTTGACCGAGGACGCATTGCGGACAAAGAAAAGCATTAAGGTGGGATACACAAAGAATGTACATAATGAAGAGCTGGTTAATAAATTTAAAAGCTATTGCTTTAGTAATGGAATTGCCTATACTGAAGAGGGCAATGGGGCAGAAAAGCAGGGAGTTTATATGGTAGAGGTTCCTGATAGGGAGCGCTTTAAGCTGTTGAAGGCAGGGGAGATTGATGCAGTATTTACCGTGGATTCTCTTGCTTTAAGGCATAATTTATACGCGGTGGCAGATTTTGGAACGCAGCCCTTATATGTAGTGGCACCAAAGGGGAAAACTGAGTATATTGAGGAGTTGAATCAGGTTTTTTCCATCCTGGAAGGCCAGGGTGATGACTATGAGAAGCGGCTTTATGAGAAATATTTTAAAACAAATTATCAGAGCCGGTTGGTGTTTTCTGAGGAGGAGAAGGCTTTTTTAACGACACCCCGGAATTTTGTTGTAGCAATGACCGACTACTGCGCACCCTACTGCTATGTTGATAACAAAGGGGAATGGAAGGGAGCTACGGTAGAGGTGCTTAATGAGATTACGCGAATGACAGAGGGTGCTTTTACCTTTTCATTCGTTAGGTTTGATAATGCTATCGCGGCAACGGATGCGGTTGTGAAGGGAGAGGCAGATATTCTCGGACTGGCGAACTCATCATTGGAAATCATGAAGATTGCCGGCAATAGGAGCAGCAATTATTGTACGGATTACTTTTATTTATACAAAAATAAAGCTTCCAAGGAAGGCTTGTCGGAAGCCACCTGCGTTATAAAAAGTGATATGACGGTGGACAGACTTAAGGAATTGGGAGTGGACAGTAGCGGCATGGTTATTAAGACCGGCTCTGTCATAGATGCGCTGGGTATGGTAAACAGCGGAAAGGCAGATATTACCATAGCGTTACAGAGTGTTGCGGATTATTATATGAATTATTATCAGTGGAACGAAATCGCGGCAGTGGGAACACCGGTACAGACTATGTCCTTCTGCTTTGCATATAATGCTTCAGTGGATTCCATGACACGACACATTTTTAACCGATGCATCAGCTATGTGGATAAAGAGATGCTTGACAGGTACATTATGGAATGTATTTTGACAGAGCATAAGGAATATACGGTTGGAGACTTTATCAGGTCACATTGGAGCCTTGTAGGAATGGTGCTGCTTGTCTTTTTCTCCTTGGCAAGTCTTCTCTTGGCTTATATAGTAATTACCTTGAGAAAGAAAAACAGAAGAATTAAACATATGCTCAATTATGATGATGTAACGGGAGGCATCAGCCGTCTGAAATTTGAGCAGGAGGTTTTGGAGCTGATAGAGGATAAGAGAGAAAGGTATTACATCATTTTTGCTGATATCAGCAGCTTTAAATATATCAATGATGTTTTTGGCTATGCTGTTGGCAATCAGGTGCTGGTACAGGTAGAAGCTTTTATGAGAAGGCTGACAAAGGGATATCCCAGCGCGCGTATGTATGCTGACCATTTTGTAGGATTACATTCCTTTGAAAAAAAAGAAGCATTTGAGGCTGATTTGCATAGAGAATTAGAGGCATTTGATAAGGAATGTGCAGAAAGGTACATGGAATTCAATGTCTTTTTAAAGCTGGGTATTTACGAATGGGATGTTCTGAATCAGCCCAAGGCAGAGCTTATGCAGATAGTGAATCTGGCAAATTACGCCACTGATACTATTAAAAACCTGTCACACTCGGAATATCGCTTTTATACCTTGGAGCTGCATAATGGAATACTGATGCAGCAGGAGATTGAGAGTGATATGCATCGTGCCATGACAGAGGGTGAGTTCGTGGCATATTATCAGCCAAAGTATGATATTTTGACAGAACAGATAGTGGGTGCGGAGGCGTTGGTGCGCTGGAAGCATAAGAGCAAGGGGCTTATGTCTCCCGCAGTGTTTGTACCTATATTTGAAAAGAATGGATTTATTATCGATGTGGATTTTTGTGTCCTGACACAGGTATGTAAGCTTTTGGCGGAGCGAATGGAAAAGGGTAAGAAGCTTTATACCATATCCTGTAATTTCTCAAGACAGCATTTTGTGGGAAAAGGTTTTGTGGAACGAATGGTGGAGATTGTGGAGCAATATAAGGTGCCGCCTTGTTATATTGAGGTGGAGATAACTGAGACCATTGCTACCAGCGATTTTGAGGAGCTGTTTGATGCGGTAAAGGCATTGAAGGATAAGGGCTTCAAGATTTCCATTGATGATTTTGGAAGCGGTTACTCCTGTATTCAGCTGCTTTATAAGCTGCCCATTGATGTACTAAAGTTTGACAGGGTATTTGTGTTAGAGCAGAATGTGAATAAAAAGGAGGCTGACATTAATCGAAGTATTATACAAATGTGTCATAACAATGGCATAAAGGTTATCTGTGAAGGTGTGGAAACCAGCGAACAGAGAGAGTTTGTAAAAAGCTACGATTGCCGTTATGTACAGGGCTATCTTTACTCAAAGCCTGTGGATGAGGAAAGCTTTGTGGAGATGCTTGAGAAGGGCAATGCGGAATAATCAATCATCATTGAAGGGCAGGATTCATATTTCCTGCCTTTTTGCATATATTGTAACAGCATATGCAGGAGGATTGTTTATGGAGCATTATAGTGGCAGTACATATGATTTGTACAAAGACATACAGGTACGCTGCGGTGGAGAAATTTACATAGGGGTTCTGGGCCCCGTCAGAACCGGAAAATCTACTTTTATCAAACGCTTTATGGACGAATTGGTGCTTCCCTATATGGAGGATGGGCATGCGAAAATGAGGGCGCAGGATGAACTGCCCCAAAGCGCGGGAGGACGCACCATAACTACCACGGAGCCAAAGTTTATTCCAAATGAAGCGGCAAAGATAGTTTTGGGTGAGGACATAGAGATAATGGTGCGGTTAATTGACTGCGTGGGCTACATGGTGGAGGGGGCTACCGGACATTTGGAGGAGAATGAGGAACGCATGGTGAAGACACCGTGGTTTGACTATGAGATTCCTTTCACACAGGCGGCAGAAATTGGCACGGATAAGGTTATGAATGACCATTCTACCATTGGCTTGGTGATTACAACTGACGGCAGTATCGGTGAAATACCCAGAAGCAGCTATTTGGAAGCGGAGGGGAAGACCATTCTTGCCTTAAAACAGCAAAAGAAGCCTTTTTTAGTACTGGTAAACAGCAAAAAGCCTTATTCCGAGGAAGCGAAAGCGGCAGCTGCCGAAATATCGGAAAAATATGGAGTATCAGCCCTCACTGTAAACTGTGAACAGCTGAAGAAGGAGGATATCAATCAGATATTAGAAAATATATTGTATGAATTTCCTATTGCGGCAATGGAATTTTATATGCCTAAATGGGTGGAAATGCTTCCCGGAGATAATCGTATGAAGCGGGATATCATAGAAAAGGTAAGAACACTGATGAGGGAATATAATACCATACGAGATGTGCTGGAAAAGCCAGCTGCTGTTGACAGTGAATATGTCAGACGCTGTAAGATGACGGCATACAGCTTTCCGACGGTGTGGTGAAGGTGCTTTTGGACGTAGATGAAGCCTATTATTACCAGATGCTGACGGAGCTTTTGGGAGAGAGTATTGCAGATGAATATCAGCTAATCAGCCGTCTGAAGGAATTCTCGGCTATGAAGCAGGAGTATGTGAAGGTGTTGAATGCAGTAAATACCGTACGCATGAAGGGGTACGGGGTGGTGACACCTGACAGAGAGGAAATAGTGCTTGATAAGCCGGAGTTAATCAAGCATGGCAATAAGTTCGGTGTGAAGATAAGAGCAGTCAGCCCTTCCATTCATATGATAAAGGCAAATATAGAAACGGAAATAGCGCCTATTGTAGGAACCAAGGAACAGGCAGACGACCTTATACGTTATATTAATCAGGCTGATATGGGGAATGGAATCTGGGAGACAAATATTTTTGGAAAAACAGTTGAGCAGCTGGTGAGTGATGGCATTACTACAAAGGTGAATGCCATTTCCGAGGAGAGTCAGATAAAGCTTCAGGATACCATGCAGAAGATTGTAAATGACAGTAACGGAGGAATGGTCTGCATTATTATTTGATAAATCGGACGTGATGCGGTATACTTGAGAATGGTGAAGACAACATGACAGATAAAAAGAGAAGAAACTTTTTAATTGAAAAATTAAATAATCTCAGTTTGGGGCGAAAGCTTATGATAATGCAGATTGTCTGTGTGCTATTGCCCCTGCTGATTACAGACAGCGTAGTATTGGGCTTAATTGTGAACTCGGAAAAGAAAACAACCCTGCAGGAGATGAATAATATTGCCGACTCTGTAAAATATACTCTTAATGACTCGATAGAGAGTGCTGCCGGTCTGATGCAGAATATATATGGCAACCGCTATGTAAATGAGTTTATGACATCGGAGTTTACCTCTGCTTTGGACTATTACAACCAGTATGTTAAATTTATCAAGGACTCTCTCTATACAATCAGCGTGAGCAGTGGACGTTATAACGCAGTTATCTATGCAGATAACACAGGCATTGTAAACGGAGGGTATTTTAAAAGACTGGAGGAGGCCGTGGGTACCCCATGGTATGAGGAGTTGGAGAAGAGCGGCAAGGAAGTGGTCGTTTTTTCTGATTATACAAATACAGGACTTTCCGCTCAAAGGGTGATATCCTTGGTGCGTCGTATGGACTATTACCAAAAGGGAAAGGGAAAAAGCGCTCTGAAGCTTGATTTGGATTACAGCGGAATTGCCGGGATTATTTCTAACGCGAAGTATTCAGCAGTCCTTTATGTCTGCGATGGAGACAGAATTTTGTTTTCAAATGACGGCAGGGGAGGACTGCAGGTGCCTTTTGAACGCATGAAGACAGAAAATATCAGAAACGCAGGCGTACACAAAACAATGAAAACCTATGGTAAAACATGGGATATTTATGTTATGACTCCTGAGATGAATTCCATGGATATTATTGTTGCGAATCTTCCGTTGATAGCATGTCTGCTTTGTGTTAATGTGCTTTTGCCCTTTATGCTTATGTGGCTGATTAATCAATCCTTTACACAGCGTATCAGGGAGATGGACGCCGTGTTTGGAAATGTAGAGGGAGACGAGCTGCAACAGCTACCGGAGGTAAGAGGGCGTGATGAAATCAGTGTATTGATGGCAAGCTATAACAGAATGTCCAAGCGTATAAACGAATTGATTCAGACGGTATATAAGGACAGGCTGAAAAGTCAGGAGATTGATATTGCAAGGCAGAAGGCAGAGCTGTTGGCATTGCACAGTCAGATTAATCCACATTTTCTGTTTAATGCGTTGGATAGCATTCGTATGCACAGTTTGATTAAGAAGGAGTATGAGACTGCTGACATGGTTCAGAAGCTTGCTCTCATGGAACGGCAGAATGTGGAGTGGGGTAATGATTTTGTGCGTATACGAGAGGAAATTAAGTTTATAGAGGCATATCTGGAGCTTCAAAAATACCGTTTTGGTGCGAAGCTTACCTATGAAATTAATGTAGATGAGGAATGTAACGATTATTGGCTTCCCAAGCTAACGTTGGTAACCTTTGTAGAAAACGCCTGTGTACATGGTATGGAAAGCAAAACATCCTCCAGCTGGATTTTTGTCCGCATTTATATAGAGGAGAATATTTTGGTTATGGAGGTGGAGGATACAGGCAGTGGTATGACTGAGGATAAGTGCAGGCAGCTTGTGGAGGAAATGACAAATGTAAGAATTGAGATGCTGAAGGAAAACAGCCATGTGGGAATACTGAATGCTGCGTTGCGCCTAAAGCTGGCAACAGATGACAGGGTGCAATTTGAGGTGGACAGTGAAATTGGAGCAGGAACAATAGTGACAATCAGCATTCCGTTAGAAGAGGCAGAGTGCATTAGCAAACAAAAGAGGTAACTGATATGTTGAAAGTATTGCTGGTAGATGATGAACCATTTATTTTGCAGGGATTGTCTGTAATTATTGATTGGAACAGTGAGGGCTTTGAAATCGCAGGAAAGGTGTCAAATGCCTTTGAGGCGTTGGAGCTACTGCAAAAGGAAACGGTTGATTTGGTAATTGCAGACATCAAAATGCCAAAGATGACAGGGCTGGAGCTGTTGGAAAAGGTACGAGAGGAAAAGCTCTCAGACGCTTATTTTGTGATACTCAGCGGATATAACGATTTCAGCTATGTGCGCACGGCGCTGAAGAATGAATGCTTGGATTATATGCTTAAGCCGGTGGGGCAGGAGGAGCTTTTGGAAGTACTTCACAAGGTAAGAGAGCTACATGAGATTGACAGTAAAAAACGATTGGACAGCTCGATGATGGAGCGCGAGGTATTTGCCAAGAATATGATTTCTATCTGCTTCGGTAAATATAGACCGGATAATGTGGAATATGTGAAGCGATATTTAGGACAGGGCATGGGCTTTCGCTATATCAGCGTGGAGGTTGATGTGGGAAGTGAAGAAATAAAGCTGCTGACTGATGAGGAGAAGAGGCAACTTCAGAGAGAGCTGTATCAAAAATGTCTTCTTTTATTCCCGGGGCAGGAATATCTCTGCCTTTTTGATGCGTCTATCAGAGAAGAGAGCTATGATGTAGGCGTTATTTATTCAGAGAATATAAGCGGACCGAAGGGTATGTCGGAGCAGGAGTATTTGGAGTGCTTCCAAGGTGAGCTTAAGGAGAGCGTGGAATTCCCTATTATCATTATTGTAGGAAGCCGGGTGGAGACTATTGAGGAAATATCCGATTCCTGTAAATCCGTGCTGATGGCACATTCCTTCCGGGGGATTGATTTGGGGGAAAACCAGAACTGGAGTCTGGCGGATAAGCTGGTAGACAAGCAGACTATTGATGCACTGATTCGTGCTGTGGAGGTCAATGACAAAGAGGCGATAGTGCAGGGGCATGATGTTATCTTTGAGGAGTTGAAGCGTGGAGAACTGGACGAGCGCATGATTAATATGGTTGTCAACTATCTTCTGTTCCAATTAATACATCTGGCTTCGGAGCAGGATGGAAATGTAAACCAGCAGGAAATATTTCAGTTTATCAGTGAGAATGCCTTTGCGCAGGGGTCTATTGAGGGAAGCGATGAAGGCTTAAAAAGACTTCTGTTGGACTATGGTGAGTATTTGGCACAGCTAAAGGGGAATCAGGCAAAGGGAGTTTTGGGAAAGGTTGAAAACGACTTAAGGGAGAACTTTAGGGAAAATCTGACCCTCAAGGATTTGGGCCGTAAATATTATGTGAATGCCGCTTATCTTGGACAAATCTTTAAAAAACAATATGGGGAGTCCTTCAAGGACTATCTCAATCATATTCGTATTGAGAAAGCAGTTGAGCTTTTGCTGCATACGGATATGAGAATATATGAGATAGCAGATGCTGTAGGCTATAAGGATATGGACTATTTTATTAATAAATTTATTGCTATAAAGGGCTGTACGCCCGCAAAGTTCAGAAAGCAGATTAAATAGAGAGTTATGCAGAAATTAAGCGAAATACACAAATGAGTAGCGGAAGTGTAGTTATATTGACGAAAAAAGCGGCTAAAATATATACCTTCTTTGTACAACTATAATTTGTCGGGTATTTTCTATATTTTATCGGGTTGTAAATATTGGGCATATTTATATAATAAACTTGTATGTAATATTCTATTACAACAAAATTTAAAGGAGGTAAAAAAATGAAAAAGAAAGTAGCAACAACCCTTCTTGCTTCCGTAATGGCTATGTCTATGCTGGCAGGCTGTAGCGGCAGTGAGGATGCTGGTGCAAATGCAGACAGCAGTGCAGATGCTGGCAATAGCGTTGCAGATGCAGGCAGCAGCGACGCAGGCAGCAACGGAGGTTCTCAGGAAATCACTGATTTTACCATGTTCATTACCATGCCCGGTTCTGAAATCAACAGTGACAATGAGATCGCTCAGCTGATTGGAGAAAAGTGGGGCGTAAGAATCAAGGAGACCTGGTTAACCGGTCAGACTGCTTCTGAAGCAACAGGTACATTAATTGCAGGTGGTGAATATCCCGATTTCATCGATAGTGATGACATGAGCCTTTTGGTAGATGCAGGCGCTCTTATTCCTTTGGATGACTACATTGATAAGTATCCTGAGTTTAAAGAGAAATGGTTTACCGCTGAAGAGTGGGAGAAGTTCCGTCAGCCCGATGGACATATTTACTGGATTAATCCTTTCGGTAATACCAAGGGTGATAGCACCGCTACCACTCATAACGATGAGGCATTTTGGATTCAGGTAAGAGTTCTTGAATGGGCAGGTTACCCTGATATTCAGACCATGGACGATTACTTCAAGGTAATCGAGGACTACATTGCAGCTAACCCTACCATGGAAGATGGTACTCCTAACATTGCTTACACCATTCTGTGTGAGGACTGGAGATACTTCTGCTTGGAGAACGCAGGTCAGTTCTTAGCAGGTCATCCTAACGATGGCTCCGTATTGGTTGACAAGGCAACTCTTACTATCGGCGATTACAATACTTCCGAGGATACCAAGAAGTATTTAAGAAAGCTGAATGAAGAGTACAACAAGGGCTTTGTAGATCCTGAAAGCTTTACTCAGACCTATGATGAGTATATTGCAAAGCTGTCTACCGGTCGTGTACTTGGTATGGTTGACCAGTGGTGGGATTTTGCTTACACTGTAAACGATGTATTTAAGCAGCAGGGCCTTGATGAAAAGGGCTGCAACTATGTACCTCTTGGACTGACCACAGAAGCAGGTATGGAGAACAGATGGCATACATATGATGATACTGTAAATCAGGCATCTGGTGTTGCTATTACTGTTGACTGTAAGGACCCTGAGAAGGCATTCAAGTTCATTGTTGACTGCGCTATGGATCAGGAGCTTCATGATTTGAGATTCTGGGGTGTTAAGGACGTTGACTACAGCGTAGATGAGAATGGTCTGTACTACAGAACCGATGAGCAGAGAATGAACTGGTCTGACACCTCTTATCAGGCATCTCATCGTTGCCAGTATTCTTATATGCCTCAGTGGGGCGGTACCAGCGATGATGGTATCAATGCTAATAAGCCTGAAGAGCAGCCTTCCGAGTTCCAGTTGAATATGGCTCAGCCTTTGAAGGATTGTCTTGCAGCATATAATGCAGATAACTATGTTGATATGGTTGGCTCAGTTGTTGAGGCAAACGGACCTTGGTTCCCTATGTACAGCTATTCTAACAACTTTACTACCGAGACTCCCGGTGGTGTTGCTTGGGCTAAGATGGGTGAAATCAAGCATGAGTATCTTCCTAAGGTAGTTATGGCTGCTGATTTTGATGCTGCATGGGATGAGTACATGGGAGCTTACAATGCTTGCAAGCCTGAAGATTTCTTGGCTGAGATGCAGGCAATTCTGGATACTTTTAAGTAAGCCGGAGGATAGAAACTGCAATATTGAAATGATTGCATGAAAAGGGCAGCAATAGGTATTTCACCATGAAGACTATTGCTGCCTTTTGACTGCAAGATAGGAGTGAGATAATGGCTCAAGGAGCAGTAAAAGCAAAGAAAGATAGAAAAATTACTTGGAAAGAAATTAAGAGGCAGAAAACCCTGCTTATTATTTCCTTCTTTGTGACTGTTTATGGTATTATATTCTATTATTGGCCTTTGACAGGCTGGATTATGGCTTTCCAAAATTATAAGCCGGCAAAGGGTATTTTGGGTTCTCAATTTGTAGGACTTGATAAATTCAAGTTCCTGTTTGAAGATGCAACCTTCTTAAGGGTTATCAGAAATACTTTTTGTATGGGTGCGTTAAACCTGTTAACCACCACTATTATGGCAATTTTATTTGCTGTATTATTGAATGAAATTCGTTCTACAATGGCAAAGAAGATGGTACAGACCATTTCTTATCTGCCACATTTCCTTTCATGGATTATTGTTACAGGTATCTTGCATGATGCTTTGTCAAGTACCGGTATTATTAATGATTTATTATTGAGAGCGAATATTATTGATCAGGCAATTAATTTCTTTGCGTATCCCAAATATTTCTGGCCGATTGTGGCGTTTGCCAACTGCTGGAAGGAGACAGGTTGGAATGCAATTATTTATTTGTCTGCAATTACTGCAATAGACCCCAGTCTGTATGAGGCAGCATCCATTGATGGAGCCAGCAGACTGCAAAAGATTCGCTATATAACACTTCCCGGAATTAAGCCTACCATTATGATTCTGTTGTTGATGAATATAGGTAATGTATTAAATGCAGGATTTGAGGTTCAGTATATATTGGGTAATGGTTTGGTAAAGAGCGTATCTGATACGATTGATATTTATGTTTTGAAATGGGGTATTAGTCAGAACGATTTCTCTCTTGGTACTGCAGCAGGTATTTTTAAGAGTGTGGTAAGTATTGCTCTGATTGTAATATGTAATTATCTGGCAAAACGTGCCGGTGAAGAGCGGTTGTTCTAGGAGGTGAAGAAAAATGCAGAAAACAAAAAAAAGAATAAAAAGCTCCATGGGGAGTAAGATATTTACTGTATTTAATTCTTTGTTTATGATTGCCTTCGTAGTTATTACGCTGTATCCGGTTTTAAACACAGTCGCAATGTCTTTCAATGATGGTATTGATGCAGTGCGTGGCGGTATTTATCTGTGGCCCAGAAAATTTGCCATTAAGAACTATCAGACTGTGCTTGCAATGGAAAATCTGATTACCGGTGCTAAGATTACAGTAGCAAGAACAGTGATTGGTACCGTATCCTCATTAGTGGTAAATGCTTTGCTGGCATATGTAGTCAGCCGTAAGAGATTTATGTTTAAATCCCAGCTCTCTTTATTCTGGGTTATTACCATGTATGTAAACGGTGGTTTGATTCCTGTGTTTATGTTATATAAGAATTTAGGTCTGACAGGTACCTTTTGGGTGTACGTAGTTCCCGGTATGATAAGTGCATGGAATATGCTTGTTATGCGTACCTATATGTTAGGCTTGCCTGATAGCTTGGAGGAATCTGCACAGCTTGATGGCGCAGGCTATATGACAATCTTTATAAAGATTATTTCTCCTTTGTGTAAGCCGGTGTATGCTACGGTTGTTCTGTTTGTTGCAGTAGGTCAGTGGAACTCATGGTTTGATGCTATGCTGTATAACAGAATGAAAACAGAGTATACCACCTTACAGTATGAGTTGATGAAGCTGTTGTCCTCCGTTATGCAGCAGAGTGGTAGTGCGGCATCTGCAAGTGAGCGTGGCTCCGCAGCAGCGGCTATCACACCGCTTACCATACGTGCAGCAGCTACGGTAGTAACAATGTTGCCGATTATCTGTCTGTATCCTTTCTTACAGAGATACTTTGTGACAGGTCTTACTATTGGTGGCGTAAAGGAATAAATTATTTATATTTATGATATTATGTAAGGTCTGTTATCGTTAGCGATGACAGACCTTTTTGTTGGCTTAACAGAGTAAAAGAATGTAAGGGTAAAATCAGGAGGGGGTTACGGGAAAGTAACAGGAGAAAGTACTGCCCCCACCTGGAGTGTCGGAAACCTTAATGCTACCATGGTGAGCAAGAACAATTTCCTTTGCAATACATAAGCCTAATCCAAAATGTTCTTTTTTATGATGGGCATTATCTGCACGGTAGTAACGTTCAAAGATTCTTTTTTTATCTGCGTCGGAAATGCCGATTCCGGTGTCTATAATCTGAAAGCAAATTATGTTTTCCTGTAAGAATAGATTTAGGGTTATGCTTCCTCCTTCCGGAGTATAGGTGATGGCATTTTGCAGAAGTATCATTAAAAGCTGCTTCAATTTATCAGCATCTGCTGATATAGGCGGTATGGTTTCGTCCGGTAATATTAAGGAAAGAGAAAGCTTATTTTGTACCACTAAGGAATAAACCTGATCATAAAAATTTAAAAGAAAGGTATCAGGTTCTATGCTGCTAAGTAATAGGGAACTGGCTCCTTTTTCTATGCCGGTCAGGGTCAGCATGTCATTTATAAGTCTTTTCATGCGCAGTGCTTCCTGCTCTATAGTTTGTTCAAAATGAGGAGGGCGGGCACTGACTGAGGAGAGGATGACAGCAATAGGAGTACGAAGCTCATGAGAGGCATTAGAAATAAATTGTATTTGCTGCTCCTGATTTTCTTTAAGAGGTTTTATAAGGCGACCTGTGAACCGATATGCAAAAAACGACAAAAGTAGACACCCCAAAACTGCCAGTCCAAGAAAGTTTTGCCGTTGGGAAGATAGCTGCTTGTAAAAATAAGTATTGGCGGACAGTACAAGCAGTACAAGACCGGTATTATTTTGTTTTGCCGTCAGACCTTGTGCGGCAGAGCTTTGGCCGGTGTAGATATTAGCAATAGCAGTCGCATAGGATTTGTTCTCATATTCAATTACCTGAAAGACATTTTTTGAAGTTTCATCTGTAATCAAAGGGTTGTCAGTGGTCTGAATGTAATCGGTGTATATTTCTTCAGCAAGCTCAAAATATTGCTTGTGGGTGTCAATATGATTGAAGGATAACGGGTGATTATTATCCCATAGAAAAATTTTATAACCACTGTTTTGCTCTAAACGCAATAGATATTGATAAGTAATAGTCTGCTGTTGCTCTAAACCACCGCAGATAGTATCAAAATCATGCTGGAAGGATAAAATGTGATTTTCCGTCAAGGTTTTTTCAGCTATATGTAAATATAATATGGAAAAGATGACAAGGAGACATATGGTTGTTAAAGCACAAAGAAGTGTCAATTTATAATGTAGCTTACGAAACATGAGTACCTCCGTTTTCCAGCTTGTAGCCTGTTCCTCGAATAGTAGAGATTTCTGCTTTGGTATTTAACCCCTTTAATCTGCGGCGCAAGAAAAAAATATAATTATCCAAATTACCGTCTTCAACCTCACCATCTATACCCCATACCTTATTAATTAACTGCGAACGGCTTAATATTTGTTCGGGGTTATGCATAAAAATTTCCATTAAGGTTCCTTCTCTTTTGGATAAGGTAATAGTACCATTGGGACCGGTAAGCTCATTGGTTTGCACATGGAAGCTTAAATCCTGAAAACTCAGGCGCTGAGAGGGAATAATGTTTTGACCGATGCGTCTGGCAAGACTGCGGATACGTGCAGATAACTCTTCTAATTCAAAGGGCTTTACCAAATAATCATCAGCGCCTAAATCCAAGCCTTCCACACGGTCGGAAAGAGTACCTAAGGCAGTGATGAGCAAAATGGGAGTAGAAATTCCCTTCCGGCGGATTGCCTTTAGAACCTCGGTACCGGACAACAATGGCAGCATTCTATCCAAGAGAATTACATCATGTATCTGCTGACCGGCATAATATAGAGCATCTTCTCCATTAAAGCAGGAGTCAACCTGATATCCCTCCTGCTCTAAGAAAAAGGTGAGATTGCGATTTAAATTTACATCGTCTTCTGCAAGTAGAATTCTCATTTTCTCCCCATCCACGCGCTGCTACGCGTACTCAAATTAATAGCTGAATATACATTTTTATTCAACCTAACATTTATGTTGTCTGCTGTGTCATAAACAACTCATGAAACGCCTCCCGTATGTTTTTTCGGTTTCTTGAGTAATCTGAAAAGCTTTAAAATCACATACTCATATCAGCGAATATATATATTATACATGATTATTGGGAAAAAGTCTTAAAAAGTTTTTTGAAAGTGGAGCAATTGTTGGTGTTTGGATTTATCCAAAATGAATCTTAAGTGCAATAATCAAGAAATATGTTTAATAATATTAAAAAAATAAATATGTTTAGAGATTGTTTAGAGATAAAGAAGTTACAGTATTATATGAAGCCGGTAAAGCAGTTACTGCTTCAAGCTTATAAGATGAGGATATCGCGGCAGGGAGGACATTGACATGAATAAATGTAGGTGGAAAAAATGGTTTGTAGGATTATTCAGCGGAGTATTCTTGCTAAGTAACTGCGGAATGCAGACAGTAAAGAAAGAGGAGAACGAGAATACTCATAACATTATGGGCAGGTATGTAGAAACAAGCATTCCCTGTGAACAGCCAATCTTTTATCCGTTGAATATATATAAAACTGAGGAAGGTATTCGTATAACAGAAAGAAAGTTTAATGATATGTTGCTAAAGGACGAAGAGGAGAGGACTTCAGTTATTCCTAAGATGAATTTTGAAGGTGAATTCCGTTCAATTGCATTAAAAAACAAGAATATATATTCTATGGCAACGGCTCCCAGTGGAGCACGCATGTTTTCTATAGTTGAGCTTATATCATTAGAGGAGAGAGAAGCAGAGCTTTATCATTATCTGCTGACGGCTGATGACAAGCTTGTTGAGTGGAAGGAGCTTTCCGATAAGGAGGATAGAGCGTTTTATTGGTATGGAAAGGATGGCTATTTTTATGTCTATGCAAGGAAGGGTGAGGAAAATAACATTTACCGTGTGGACAGTACCAACGGCGATACGGAATTTTTGTTGGAAGCGCCTGAAAATTTGCGCAGACTTTTTGCTTGCGGAGATTACCTTTTTGTGGCAACTAATGACAATCTTTACATTTACAGTATTCAGAGAAAAGAATTGTTGACCGAAGACAAGGTGCTTTTGGAAGCAGTTAAACCTTATTTTGATTGTAATAATGGGGATTGGAGCATTTCCAGTGGATTTTTGATAGAACCGGCAGAGAATGACGAGAATATATATGTGCTTACAAGAGACGGTCTGTATCATCACACAATGTATGGAAATGTTATGGAGCAGATGATAGACGGTTCTTTAAACAGTATTAGTGACGTTGAGACCCTTTTTACAGATATGTATGTGGAGAATACCATAAGTGGTGAAGGAAATATGCCGGTGTTTTACTTATTATATGCTGACGGAAGCTTAGCAAAATTTGAGTTTGATAAAAATATTTCCTCTATACCGGAAAGCCTGTTAAGAGTATACAGTCTGTATGAGGACACAAATGTACGTCAGGTAATCACTGCTTTCCGTGGGAAATATCCGGAGGTTTATGTACAGTATGAGGTGGGAGTAACGGGTGAAGGCGGTCAGACTAGGGAGGACGCTTTGAAAAATCTGGCCACTGCTGTTGCCGCAGGGGAAGGACCGGACGTTTTGGTTATGGATGGAATCCCTTATGACTCCTACATTGAAAAGGGTGTGCTTATGGATTTGAAAGATTTGTATGGTGAAATGCAAGAGGAGGACCCTGTTTGGAAGCAGATTGCAAATGACCTATATGAAGAAGATATGCTGTTTGTGCTGCCAATGGCATTCAAAATACCGGTGATTATGGGAGATGCTAAGGAGCTGCAGGATATTTCCACACTAGAGGATTTGGCTGATAAGCTAGAGCAGATGCCCCAGAAGCCTGAATGTGCCAAAATTGGTTTTGTGACCCCAAAGAGAACATTGGAGATTTTAGGTGAGGGAAATTGTGAAAAATGGTTGAATAAAAATGGAAATATTAATAAAGATGAGCTTCAATATTTTTTAACTCAGTGTAAAAGGATATATGAAGCAGACATTAAGGATTTGAGCGAGGAGCAGGCAGAATATATAGAACAGGCAACAGCCGCTATAAGATTGCAAAGTCTGGTGCTTCCGGAAGGTGACGCAGCATTAATGGCGCTTGGTGCATACACATTTGATTTTGAATATGCGGCGGGCAATTTGGGAGGGGATATTGAGTTTGAGTTTAATATAATGAACAATTCTTTGAAAGAAAAGGAAAAATGTTATCAATTTTTGCCGGGAGCTGACAAAACATGTATTCCAATTACGATGCTTGCCATTAACAAAAATGCAAAAATGAAAGAGGAAGCGAAAGAATTTATGAGGTTTGCTTTGTCCGGAGACTTTCAGGCAAAGACAGTGCTAAATGGAACACCTATAAATGTACATGCCTGCTATGCGAAACAGCTAAATACGCAATCGGTTGTGTATAGTGTGTACCTTGATAATACTGCGATTATTAGCGAGGAGCAGATTTTACACATAAGCTGGGCAGACAAGGAAGAGCTTGCGGATTATCTGGAATTTATAAAAAGTGTGGATAAGGTAAGTCTGTGTGATGAGTATGTATGGAATACGGTAATGGAGCTTGGAGAAATGGCAGTAAGCGGCGAGAAGACCATTGAGGAGGCTGTGGATGAAATTGAAGGCAGATTACAGCTGTACCTTGCGGAATAGAAAGAAAGGACGTGGGCGGGCAGGAATTTTGTTCCTGCTTCCCGGGCTTATTGGAGTGAGTGCTTTTGTGTTGATTCCTTTTGGCGATGTTATTAGACGTTCTTTTTATACAGCACTTTCAGGGCAGTTTTGCGGATTGCAGAATTATACGAGAGTTTTGAAAAATCAGGCATTTTTGCTGGCAGCAAAAAACACATTTTTGTTTATCATAGTATGCCTGCCTATTTTGTTGGGAGCAAGCTTGCTGATTGCCCTTGTAATGTATAGTTTTACATATTTAGAACGCTATAAAGCGCTCTACCTGCTGCCCATGGCGATGCCTGCAGCAACGATTGTTCTGGTATGGAAATTGCTTTTTGCAAAGCAAGGCTTTCTAAACGGAAGTATCGGAACAGAGATTGATTTTTTACATACAGAGGCAGCATTTTTTGTGCTTTTAGGTACTTATGTATGGAAAAATATAGGATATACGATGGTGCTCTGGCTGGCTTCCTTGAAGGCGATTCCCACGGAATTGACAGAGGCGGCAAAGGTGGACGGCGCAGGCTGTCTGAAATGCTTTTTCTATATTATCTTACCTTGCTTGAAGGGCGGGCTTTATACCATAACGGTGTTTTCCTTTCTGAATGCCTTTAAGGTGTTTCGGGAGGCATATTTGGTGAATGGTGCTTATCCGCCGGAAGAAATTTATATGCTGCAGCATTTGTTTAATAACTGGTATATAAATCTTGATTTTGACAAAATGGCGGCAGGCGCGGTACTGGCAGCGGTAGTTTTGGGGAGTGTGGCAATCTGTTTAAAGCGTCTGTGGGATAAGGAAGAAAATTAAGGCTTTGTACAGGGAGTGAATGCATGATGAGACAACAGAAAGGGAAAAGAAAGTATCTTTTAAGGCTTTTGGTATATCCGATTATAGTGCTTTTGGGTGTTTGTTTTATCTTACCCATTATCTTTTTATTATCAGGTTCCATAACCGACAATATAGAATGGCAGGAGCGGACGACTGCGCTATTAATGGACACGAAAGGGTACATAGAATGGCGATGGATACCGGACTATCCCACAGGGGAGCATTTTAAAAGGCTGTTGTTTTATACGCCTGCTTTTATGAAGCTTTTTTGGAATTCTATCAAAATAGTCGGATTGATTTTGGTTGGACAGCTGTTAGTGGGGGTACCCGGTGCGTGGGGCTTTACTGCTTTTCGGTTTCGGGGCAGACAGATGCTTTTTACTCTCTATATTATTTTAATGCTGCTGCCCTTTCAGGTAACGATGCTTTCCAAATATTTGGTGTTAAAAGAGTTTACACTAATTAATACCCATGCAGCAGTGATTTTACCGGCAGTGTTTTCTACCTTTCCCGTATTTTTGATGTATAGGAGTTTCACAGCGATTCCAAAGGAATTATTGGAGGCTGCAAGGATTGATGGGGCAGGGGAAATAAAGACCTTTTTGTTTGTGGGATTGCCCCTTGCACAGGGGGGGATTATGGCTGCTATGGTGGTCAGCTTTCTAGAAGCATGGAATATGATTGAGGAGCCCCTTGCTTTCTTACAAGACAAAGCCTTGTGGCCGCTATCCTTGTATTTGCCGGAAATTCATATAGCACAGGCAGGTTTTTCCTGCGCTGCCTCACTGATTACCCTGATTGTATCTCTGTTTGTGTTTGCCATATTCAGAGATTCATTGGAGCAGGGGATTTTGGCATCGGCGTTAAAGGGATAGAAAGGCAGGCTTAAAATTATGAGTAAGGAAAGAAAAAAAGTAATTTATGGCTTTTCGATGTTTTTGGTCTTTATGGCAGTATGCACCCTGATAGCAAAGGGTATTTATACCTCGGGGCTTGCAAGGGTTACAATGGGAAAGGTACAGAGCCTTAATATTTCACATAAAATAACGGGTCTGGGAAGTGTTGTGGCAGGACAGGAATATGGTGTTTATGTAATAGAGGGATTACGGGTACATACTATTTTTGTGAAAGTGGGCGATAGCGTAAAGGCTGGTGAGGCACTATTTCAGGTGAAAGAGGAGGATTTGGAACAAATGTTGTCTGAGAAGGAGCAGTTACTGAAACAGATAAAGGCACAGCTTACAGATTATAACATTGGGCAACAGAAGGAGAAAGGGAATAGGCAAAAACAGGTAACCCGTATACAACAGGATTATGACAGTCTGATAAGGGAACAGGATATTCAAATCAAGCAAAGGCAAATAGAACTAGAGATAGCAAAGCAAAATTTAAAAAGACAGGAGGAACTCGCATCAGTAAGCGGTGGTAATGGGGCAAATACAGACATGTATCAGTTAGCAGTGAATCAGGCGACGATTGCCTTGGAGGCTGCTATCCTTAACAAGGAGGAGGCTGTCAAAAACTGGAGTCGCAGCATGGAGGATGCTAAGAACGAAGCGGAATGGAATGGAGAAACGGCTCAGAGAATTAATTTGAATCAACAAATCACCCAATTGGAAGAGGAATGTGAGGAACTTAGAGAATTACGGCAGGCAGAAGGCATTGTATATGCAAAGGAGGCGGGAACAATTATAAGCAGTCAGATTTTGATTGGTGAACGCACAATGGACACCGCATGCATGCTTTATGCCAAGGAAAGCGATAAAGTAATGGTAGAGGTGACATTGACCTCACAGGACATGGAATTTATTTCAATAGGCGATATAGTGACACTTTCCTATAAAAGTCGAGATGGTGAATCCAAGCATATTGAGGCACCTGCTGATTTTATTGAGAATTATCAAGACTTCGGTGTGGCAAGATTTCTGTTGTCGGAGGCAGATAAAATTTCTATTGGACAATTGGTAGATGTGGAGTATGTATCAAAAAGTGAACTATATTCTATTGTAATTCCCAAATATGCACTTCATAAAGGGGAAATGGGGGATTTCTATGTTTATGTTGTGGAGGAGCAGGAGGGAATTTTGGGAATGGAAAATCGAATCAGGGAAACTATGGTTACAGTTTTGGAAGAGAATTACCAATTTGCGGCAATACAGAGCGAGTTTTTGACCAAAGACAGTGTTATTGTAATGAATAGTAATAAAGATATTACGGAAAATGATATTGTGCGCATTGTGGAATAATGGTTTTGCTATGGTACGAAGTAAATTCTTGGCAAAGAAAGGAATTTTCTTAAGGAAAGTATTAAAAAGTGGGATATTATAAAAGAAAATTTGCTATATGTCCAACAATATGGTATTTCAGGAAGCAGCGGGGAATCTATACAGAACTGTTGCGGTTTGTCAGAGAAATAGGTCAGCGACAGAAAAAAGTACAGAAAAAAGAGCTTGATTGAAGGCTCTTTTTTCATTGCTTTTTCAAGTGTTTTTCTGTATAATGTATGTATTGCGTGAAAATTATTGTTATGGAGAAGAAATAATGAATTCAATCTATGAGAAATTGATGAATTGCTATACATGTGTCCGCAAAAAGACTGATTTTGTGCCGAAGGTTGCGCTGGTGCTGGGGTCAGGCTTAGGGGATTATGCGGAGCAGATAAAGGTGGAAGCAGAACTGCCCTACAGTGAGATTGTGGGGTTCCCGGTATCCACCGTTCCGGGGCATGCGGGGAAATTCATTTTTGGCTACATTGATGAAATCCCTGTTGTCTGCATGAAGGGGAGGGTGCATTACTATGAGGGGTATGATGTTTCTGACGTAGTGCTTCCCATTCGTCTGATGAAGCTTATGGGAGCGGAAATACTATTCCTTACCAATGCGGCAGGAGGGGTAAACGGTTCCTTCCATGCAGGTGATTTGATGCTTATAAAAGACCACATTTCCGTATTTGCACCCAATCCCCTGATTGGTGCAAACATTGACGAGCTGGGAACACGTTTCCCTGATATGAGTACTGTCTATGATAAGAAGCTACAGCAGATTATTCGCGATAAGGCAAAGGAAAATCATATTTTTTTGCAGGAGGGTGTTTACACACAGCTTACCGGCCCTTCCTTTGAATCTCCCGCAGAGATTAAGCTGTTGCGCACATTGGGCTGTGATGCAGTGGGCATGAGTACCGTGGTGGAGGCAATCTGTGCAAATCACTGTGGCATGCGTATCTGCGGTATTTCCTGCATCAGCAATTTGGCGGCGGGCATGACAGACAGCCCCTTAAGCCATGAGGAGGTGCAGGAGGCTGCCGATATGGCGGCACCCGGGTTTAAAAAGCTGGTTACAGAAGCCATTAAGGGTATTGGGCAGGAGCTCCTTCGGAAACAGTAAGATACAGAAAATGGAATTTGAGTGGGAACGGTTATGTCAGAGCATGATTTAGTGAACAACCGCATATCTGAGCAGAAATTGAAGGAGCTTATTGAAGCGGCTTTAGAGGCAAGAAATTGCGCATATGCTCCTTATTCCCAATATCAGGTAGGGGCAGCGCTTCTTACGGGAAGCGGCAAAATCTATCAGGGGGGAAATATTGAAAATGCCTCCTACGGAGCTACTAACTGTGCTGAGCGGACAGCCTTTTTCAAGGCAGTCAGTGAGGGGGAGAGGGAATTTAGTGCCATAGCAATTGCAGGCGGGCTAAAGGATAGGGCACCTGTGGACTATGCTTACCCCTGTGGTATCTGTCGTCAGGTGATGAAGGAATTTGTCAGAGATGATTTTCAAATAGTTATTGTGAAAAGTACCGCGGAATATAAGGTTTACACACTGGCAGAATTGCTGCCCTTTGGTTTTGGAGGAGAGTCTATTCAATGAATATCCGCTTATACAATGCAAGAATTCTCACCATGGAAAAGAATCGTCCGGTTTTTGAGGGTGAGGTTTGGATTAAGAATGAAAAAATTGCCTGTATCCCAGAAAAGACCGAGCTTGCCAGAGATTGGGATAAGCATTCCTATCCGAAGATTGAATGGGATATTGAGCTTGACTGTAAGAGAAATCTTTTAATGCCGGGTTTTAAGAATGCACATACTCATTCGGCGATGACATTCTTACGCTCCTATGCAGATGATGTACCACTTTCAAAATGGTTGAATGAAAAGGTGTTTCCCATGGAGGCAAAGCTTGGAAGAGATGATATTTATTGTTTCGCAAAGCTTGCCATTTTAGAATATCTTACAGCTGGAATCACCTCAGTTTTTGATATGTACATCATGCCGGAGGCAGTAGCAGATGCCTGTGCAGATATGGGAATGCGCTGTGTACTGGTTTCGGGACTGAATAATTTTACTTCCTCTCCGGAACAAATGGAAGAGGAATATCTTACCTTGAATAGAAGAAGTCCGCTCATTAGCTATCAGCTGGGCTTTCATGCGGAATATACCTGCTCCAAGGAGCTTTTGTGCAGGGTGGCGGATTTGGCACATAAGTATCATGCTCCGGTCTACACTCATATGGCGGAGACGGTTAAGGAGGTTCAGGAATGCAAGGCACGTTATGGTATGACGCCTCTTGTCTTTTTAGATTCACTGGGTATTTTTGAATTTGGCGGTGGCGGTTATCATTGTGTACATATGACGGAGGAGGACATGGAAGTGCTTCGCAGACGTCGTATGTATGTGATTACCAATCCGGCCTCCAATATGAAGCTGGCAAGCGGTATTGCCCCCATTGCAGACTATGTGAAGCGAAAAATACCGGTGGCGATAGGAACGGACGGACCTGCCAGCAATAATTGTCTTGATATGTTCCGGGAGATGTTTCTGGTGAGCGGTCTTTCCAAAATAAGGGAGCAGGATGCAGCGAGCTTGGACGCTGAGGAGATACTGCGTATGGCAACGGTTGGCGGAGCCAGAGCCATGAGGCTTTCCAAGGCAGATGTGTTGGCAAAGGGGAAGCTGGCAGATATAATTATGGTGGATATGGAGAATCCTAATATGCAGCCGGAGCACAATATTCCTGCAAATTTGGTTTACAGTGGAAGCAAAGCCAACATACTTATGACTATGATAAACGGCAAAATATTATATCGGAACGGGGAGTTTAATATCGGTGAAAGCCCACAGGACATTTACAAGAGCTGTGATGCTGTTTTAAAGCGGATGTTATCTGAGTAAGGCTCAGACATCATATATTTATTTCTCTAAACAAGTGACACGGCGGTTTGACAAAAGGTAAGCACTATGTGTCACACAAAAATTTACTTAGGAGGGAAAAAATATGTTAGAGAAATTATTCAAACTGAAGGAGAACAACACCAATGTGAAGACCGAAATTATGGCAGGTATTACAACCTTCATGACAATGGCTTACATTTTGGCAGTTAATCCTAACATTCTTGGTGATGCAGGAATGGACAGGCAGGCAATTCTGCTTGCAACGGCGCTGGCTTCCTTTATCGGAACCGCATTGATGGCACTGTTAGCCAATTATCCTTTTGCTTTGGCACCCGGTATGGGCTTAAATGCTTATTTTGCTTATACGGTTGTACTTGGCTACGGATATTCATGGCAGGTGGCACTGTTAGCAGTGTTTATTGAGGGTCTTGTTTTTATTATCCTCTCTGTCACCAATGTGCGTGAAGCAATCTTTAATGCAATCCCCATGACTTTAAAGTCAGCGGTTAGTGCAGGTATTGGTCTGTTTATTGCATTTATCGGTTTGCAGAATGCGAAGCTGGTTGTAAACAGTGATGCTACCTTGGTTACCTATCAGAATTTCAAGGAAAACTTCAGCTCTGTAGGTATGGGGGCGCTGTTGGCATTAATCGGTGTGCTGGTTACAGGATTTTTGCTGATTAAGAAGGTTAAAGGCGGTATTCTCTTTGGTATTCTGATTACATGGGTTTTGGGAATCCTTTGTGAGTTGGTTGGCTTCTATCAGCCTAATCCCGAGCTTGGAATGTATTCTGTAATTCCTACTGCATTTGTTTCCTTCGATTTTTCAGCCCTTGGAAATACCTTTGGACAGGTGTTTAAGGCTGATTTTGGTACACTTAAGATTGTAGATTTGATTGTCATTGTGTTTGCATTCCTGTTTGTAGATGTATTTGATACCTTGGGAACCTTAATTGGTGTATCCTCTAAGGCAAATATGTTGGACAAGGATGGAAAGCTTCCCAGAATCAAGGGTGCTTTGTTGGCAGATGCTATTGCAACAAGTGCAGGCGCTATACTTGGTACTTCTACAACCACAACCTATGTAGAGAGCGCTTCCGGTGTTACTGAGGGCGGTAGAACAGGCTTAACAGCTATTACAACAGGCTTATTATTCCTGTTAGCTATTATTTTCTCACCCCTGTTCTTGACAATTCCTTCCTTTGCAACAGCTCCGGCATTAATCATTGTAGGCTTCTACATGATTGCAACTGTAGCTAAGATTGATTGGGAGAATATGCTGGAGGCAATTCCTGCATTCCTTTGTATTGTTGCAATGCCTTTGGCTTACAGTATTTCCGAGGGTATCGCTATCGGCGTTATCTCATGGACAATTCTGCATCTGTGCGCAGGTAAGGCAAAGGGTAAGGTCAGTGTTTTGATGTATGTATTGACCGTTCTGTTTGTTTTGAAGTATATTTTCCTGTAAAATGACAGACAGGGGGCGTTTGCTCCCTGTCTGAAAAAGGATTGATGTGAAATGGAATATTTGGTTTTTATTTTAGCAGTTGCTTTGTTTTTTATATGTGTTTTTATCAAGGAAGCTTTTTCAGCTAAAAAAAGAGAAAAGCAGTATATTAAATCGTTGTATGAGGATTATGGCAAGCTCCCTAAAAAGGAATATTCTTTGGAACGGTATTCGCACATTGCCAGTTATTTTAACAGGCATCAGAAGGAGGGGCAGCTGGACGATATTACATGGAATGACCTGAATTTAGATGAAATTTTTAAAAGAATGAATTATACTCTTTCTGCCTCCGGCGAAGAGTATTTATATTATACATTGAGGAGCGTTGTGGGAGACAGGTCAGAGCTTGAGCATCTGGAGGAGGTTATCCGATATTTTGAGGAGAATCATGACGAAAGAGTAAAGTTACAGCTTTTGATGACACGTCTTGGACATACGGGCAAATATTCTCTTTATGATTATTTGGATAATTTGGATTTGCTAGGGAAACGCTCTAATACAAAGAATCTTTTGTTGGATTTTTTATTTGTGCCGCTGATAGCACTGGCGCCCTTTCAACTGCCCGTTGCCTTGTGCGGCATTGTGTTTTTGATGTGCTATAAC
>Ga0129310_1000503_pt1 | contig 47074 bp, 54 predicted proteins | sample Go1ome_2_FD_94433 | JGI IMG/M metagenome (GOLD analysis project Ga0129310, IMG submission 94433) | Western lowland gorrila individual fecal microbial communities from Wisconsin, USA - Go1022A metagenome | ecosystem: Host-associated > Mammals > Digestive system > Large intestine > Fecal | place...
CCACAACGCACCATGCAGGAAAAGCCGCGCCTATGGCGAATTTATAGTGTGGATTTTTTGTAAACAGAGGTGATACCCATTGTCCTTTGAACTTGATGCGGGCGTGTTCCGCGCCCTTTCGCGCGAAGAAGCGCCCCTTGCCAACGCCCTTGCGGACAGCATAAAGCCCACCTTCAGCCATTGGGATGAGGATTATCCAACATTGGAATTATTCGAGCAGGACGCCGTCGCGGGTGAGCTTTTCGGCTATTTCATCGATAATAAGCTTGTTTCAATAATCGTCGTCACCACCGCCCCCGAAGAATTTGAGGACGTGCTCGGCGTGCCCGGCGCAAACTGGCCGGACAGCAAGCGCCCGTGCATGCTTTGCCGCCTGTGCGTTGACGTGAACTATCGCCGCCGCGGCATAGGCGAATATATGATGCGCCATGCCGAAGCGGAGGCCAAGCGCCGCGGCGCGGATGCGCTTTGGCTGCTGGTCGCCACGGATAATCCCACCGCGTTCAGTATATATAAGCGCATCGGCTACCGGCTCTGCGGCCGGGCGAATATATACGATGCGGACTTCTACTGCTGCGCTAAGGATATATAGTCCCGAATATTGTCCATATTAAGCTGCCCTGCCCGCGTTCATCCGCGCAGCAGGGCGTTTTTTATTGCCTCAGCCTTTCCATGACCGCGCTCAGCCGCGAAAGCTGCTCCGGCGTAAGCATCGGCGCTATGCGCGCCGCAACGTCGTTCAGCTTCGCTTCGTCTATCATGCCGCTGCTTTTGCCGCGCATCAGTTCCTCCATCAGCTCGCCTTCGCTTTTGCCGCCATAGTAGTTCATCGCGTCCTCCATGCTTTTCAGCTGTTCAGGATCGGCTGAATTCATGGCGTTCTGCGCCATGCTTTCGTAGTTCGGCCGCTGCTCTCCCCGTCCGTATCCTCTCAGGTCCCTTTTCATTGCATCATCTCCCTTCAGCCTATTTATATGATGCAACGTCCTCAATGGTTCGGCTTGGTTCAAAATTCCGCCCTTTTGCATACATTGGAATAGATATATCTTTAAGGGGGGCATATTATGCAGCGCACGCTGAACAATACCATTCCGCAGCCGCAGCGGGACCGGCAGCAGGGGGCGCAGTATTCCCCCGCGTATACCATGGCTTCCCGCATACGCAATGAACAGGGACGCGACCGCGCGGCCGAATATCTTGGCGCAATGGAGCCCTTCCTCGCCCCGGGCGAGCGTGAGCACATAGCAAAAATGCTGGATATTCCCCTGCCGCAGCGGCAATATACCCCGCCACCGCCGCAGTATGCTCCCCCGCAATATGTCCCGCCCCAGCGCCCCGCACAAGGCCCGCAGGCCATGCCGAATATGGGCGGTATGGGGGATACCATGCAGCTTATGCAGCTCTTGAGCAGCCTTGGTGGCATGGGCAAAGGCGGCTCCCCGCTTGGCCAATCCGGCGGCGGCATGAATCCGCTTATGCTTGCCCAGCTTTTGGGCAATATGATGGGGAGGCGCTGATCCTCCCCATTGCATATCGGTCATTTCTTCTTTTTGCCGCCGTTATGTATCTGCTTCGGCTTTTCCCCGTCAAAGAACGCGGAATCGTCCGGCCAGGCATATTTATCGTCCTTCAGCCGCGTATGCGCCCCGTTGGCCTTCATCGCGGGCTGCGGCAATTCTTTATAGTGCTGCTTTATGTAATATATCTGCATAAGCGCCGCCGCAAGCAGAATTATCCATATAACTATCTTCAGCCATCCGCCCGCGCCGAGCACGGTGCAGATTTCGTTCATGTTATAGCACAGCGCGCTCATCACGGCGTATGCCGCCGCGCCTATGTACCATTTACCGCGCCGCATGGTTATCGCCATAAATATGGCCATCACCGGCTGGAAGAATACCATTATTACGGACGGCAGCGTAAGATAGAAAAACTGCCATCCGTCCGCTGCGGATACGCCCTGCTGCGCAAGCTGTATGTGCGTCATAACAACGCTCAGCGCGCGGCTGTACAGCATGGGTATGCACATGCCCACGCTTACGCATACCGCTTCCATAAGGCTTATCCCGCCCTTGTAAACCGCCTTGTATATAGCATACAGCGCCATCGCTTCCACCGCGCCAAGCAGTATCCAGCGTATCGCGGCTGCCCATCCCGTCTGCAAAAAGGCTACCCCGCCGTCCTCATAAAGCAGCAGCACCGCCGCGCTTATTACGGAGGATGCAAGTATGGCCGTTATGCCCGCGCCAAGCGGCTTCATCAGTTTAACGCTTGAGCGGTGCACCACCAGCAGCGCCGCAACGGGTATGCACATGAAAAGCACGGTCAAAACGATAGCAAGTATTGCAAAAAACATAATCTCTCCAATGCGTGTTAAATTTTACCGCTATTATATCAAAAAATCGGACCGCTGTGTAAACGGCCCGATAATTTTTATTTGTCAGCTTACTTTATCAAACAAGCTCGATAACTGCCATTTCGGTAGCGTCGCCGCGACGGGGTCCCAGCTTGTAGATGCGGGTGTAGCCGCCCTTGCGTCCATCGTACTTGGGCGCGATTTCGCGGAACAGCTTCTCAACCACGGGGTTGGGAGTCTGCTTGGCGCGCTCGGCATACTCGCTCTTGCTCTCCTTGTCCTTCTTGGGCAGGGGAGTGTTGTACAGATAAGCCATCATCTGCCTGCGGGCATGGAGCTTGGAAGGCATGTCGTTGGTCTTTTCAACCTTGACTATCTGCTGCTTCTCGTTGCGGGTTTCCTTCTCTACGGTAACGGTGTTCTTGTATTCGCTTACGGCAAGGGTGATCAGCTTCTCAGCTATGGGGCGGATCTCCTTCGCGCGGGCTTCGGTGGTAACGATTTTGCCGTTCCACAGCAGCGCCGTGGTCAGATTGCGCAGCATTGCGTTGCGGTGATCGCTCGCCTTGCCAAGTTTACGGTTTGGCATTTGTTTTTCCTCCTAATTAGTCTTCGTTGTGACGGAGCGAGAGGCCCAGTCCAACCAGTTTCTGCTGGACTTCCTCAAGCGACTTACGGCCAAGGTTACGAACCTTCATCATTTCTTCCTCGTTGCGCTGAACAAGCTCTTCAACAGTGTTGATGCCTGCGCGCTTGAGGCAGTTGTAGGAACGCACGGACAGGTCAAGCTCCTCTATCGTCATTTCAAGGATCTTTTCCTTCTTGTCCTCTTCCTTTTCAACCATTATTTCTACGCCCTGAACATGTTCGGTCAAATTGATGAACAGATACAGATGCTCGGTCAAAATCTTGGCCGCTAAGCTTACCGCCTCGTCCGGACGAATGGTTTCATCCGTCCAGATTTCAAGCGTCAGCTTATCATAATCGGTTATCTGACCAACACGGGTGTTTTCCACGCGGAAATTCACCTTGCGTATGGGAGTGAATATGGAGTCAACCGCGATCTGCCCAATAGGCATATCGGGGCGCTTGTTCTTGTCAGCGGAGACGTATCCGCGGCCATGCTCAAGTATAATCTCCATCTCAAGCTTGCCGTTGGGGCCAAGGCTGGCAATGTGCAGATCCGGATTCATTATTTCAACGTCCGAATCGGCGGTTATGTCGCCTGCCTTCACCTCGCACTCTCCATGAGCGCTGATCGTGACCTTCTTGGGGCCTTCGCTGTGCAGCTTAACGCACAGCTCTTTTATATTGAGCACTATCTCGGTAACGTCCTCGCGAACGCCTTCAATGGTAGTGAACTCATGCAGCACGCCGTCTATCCTTATGGCAGAGGCGGCCACGCCGGGCAAGGAGGAAAGCAGCACCCTGCGCAGTGAATTGCCAAGGGTGGTGCCGAAGCCGCGTTCCAGCGGCTCCACCACAAAGCGACCATAGCTGTCGGATATTTCCTCGCACTCGATCCTGGGTCTTTCGATTTCTATCATTTTTCCATCCCCTCTCTTGATGTTTGGTCAGTCGATAAGGGTCGCGGACCGCTTCATTACCTGGAGTAGAACTCGACGATGAGGTTTTCCTCAACGGTGAGGTCGATATCGTCGCGCTGGGGCATCTGGGCGATCTTGCCGGTGAGATTCTCACTGTCAAGCTCAAGCCACTTGGGTATGGGCTTGCTGGCGCCCTGCTCGCGCAGGTCCTTGAAGTTGGCCATGTCGCGGCTGCGCTCGCGCACGGTGATGGTCTGGCCGGGCTTCACAAGATAGGAAGCGATGTCGACCTTCTGACCGTCTACGCGGATGTGGCCATGGTTAACGAGCTGACGGGCCATGGGACGGCTGGGAGCGAAGCCCAGGCGATACACCACGTTGTCAAGCCTTCTCTCGAGCAGGCAGAGCATGTTGTCGCCGGTTATGCCGCGCATGTTGCTGGCCATGTCGTAGTACTTGCGGAACTGGGACTCGCTGATGCCATAGGCACGGCGGCACTTCTGCTTTTCGCGCAGCTGCAGGCCGTATTCGCTCTGCTTACGCTGCCTGGCCTGGCCATGCTGTCCCGGGGGGGTGTGGCGCTTGATGATAGCGCACTTTGCTGTGTAGCAACGGTCGCCCTTAAGGAAGAGCTTCTCGCCTTCCCTGCGGCACTGTCTGCAAACGGATTCAGTATATCTTGCCATTTGTCTGTCTCCTTAAACTCTTCTGCGCTTGGGCGGACGGCAACCGTTGTGCGGTATGGGCGTCACGTCCTTTATCATGTTGACCTCAAGGCCTGCGGTCTGGAGGGCGCGGATGGCGGCCTCACGGCCGGAGCCGGGTCCCTTCACATAGACTTCCACAGTGCGGAGGCCATGTTCCATGGCGGCCTTAGCCGCGGTCTCGCTGGCGGTCTGCGCGGCGAAAGGAGTGCTCTTCTTGCTGCCCCTGAAGCCAAGTCCGCCGGCGGACGCCCAGGATATGGCGTTGCCCTGCAGGTCGGTGATGGTTACCATCGTGTTATTGAAGGAGGAACGGATATGGGCAGCGCCGCGCTCTATGTTCTTCTTTTCGCGGCGTTTGCGGGTACCCGCTTTCTTGACCTTACCTTTTGCTGCTGCCATTTTGCATTAACCTCCCTTATTTCTTCTTGCCGCCAACCTGACGCTTGGGACCCTTGCGGGTGCGGGCGTTCTGCTTGGTGCTCTGGCCACGCACGGGCAGGCCCTTACGATGCCTTACGCCGCGGTAGCAGCCGATCTCGATCAGCCTCTTGATGTTCATGGAAGTCTCTCTCCTCAGATCGCCTTCCACCTTTATGTTATGGTCGATATAGTCCCTAAGTTTGGCCACATCGGCTTCGCTCAGGTCGCGCACGCGGATGTCAGGATCGACGCCCGTGGCTGCGAGGATGTCCGTAGCGGTCTTGCGGCCGATACCGTAAATGTAGGTCAGGCCGATCTCAACCCGCTTGTCTCTGGGCAGGTCCACGCCAGAAATACGTGCCATAAAGTTTGTACACCTCCGTAAATTTTGGTTCAAATATATATGTACCCGCCGGTTTCCGCGTCGTTTCCTCCGCGGCAGCCGCACCGGCGGCTGTTTCCGCTATTAGAAGCCCGCTCCGCACACCGTGGAGCAGATTTCTAATATGTCTGGCGGCGCAATTACCGCCTGACGGAGCCCATAGCGTTGAGCTCGAAACCTTTCGAAGAGCCGGATGAAATTATCCAGTGTGGCGCTCTCCTTTGTATATCTTCTCGCCTTGGGGCCGTTTGCTTAGCCCTGCTTCTGCTTATGGCGAGGATTCTCGCAAATCACCATCACGCGGCCCTTGCGCTTGATGATCTTGCACTTTTCGCAAATGGGTTTGACTGAAGGCCTAACTTTCATTGTTTTATCCTCCCGTTAATTCTTTGCGCGCCACGTTATGCGGCCGCGCGTAAGGTCATAAGGAGACATTTCAACGGTTACTTTGTCTCCCGGCAAAATGCGTATGAAATTCATGCGCAGCTTGCCTGAAATATTTGCCAATATCTTGTGCCCGTTTTCGAGCTCTACCTCAAACATCGCGTTGGGGTAAAGGTCTGTGACCAGACCCTCAACCTCGATAACATCGGTCTTTGACAAGCTATACCTCCCTATAATATATCGTCCTCATGGTGAACCGCGCCCGTTTTCAGTGCGCGGCGTAAAGCCGCATCGGCCGTTCCGCCCTTTGCGGAAAGTATATCGTCTATACCATCTATCCGCCCGGCTTCAAATTGCAGATGCTTTGGCTTCTTCCTCTTGGGCTTTGCCGCCTTGTGCACTTTTCCGTCGCACAGCATCAGCGTCCCGTCGTCATTCGTGCCTATCACGGCGTAGCGTATGCCCTTATCCCTGCCGGCCTTTGAAACGGCTATCCGTCCCCTCATGCCGCCCGTCTTTTCAGTTCCAGCCATCGGCTGCACCTCAAAGCGTCAGTATTTCGGGCTTCCCGTTTGCGGTTATCGCAACGGTGTTTTCGTAATGGGCGGCGGGCTTCGCGTCGCGCGTCACAACCGTCCATCCGTCCTTGAGCACCACCACGTCCGCCGTGCCAAGCGTTATCATCGGCTCGATAGCTATCGTCATGCCGGGATAAAGCCTTGGCCCTCTACCGTGCCTTTTATCAACAAAGTTGGGCACTTCGGGCGGTTCATGCATGCTGGTGCCTATGCCGTGACCCACAAGCTCACGCACCACGCCGTAGCCATGGTCGTGCGCGCATTGTTCCACCGCGGCACCTATGTCCGCAATGTGGTTTCCGGCAACAGCCTGCTCCATCCCGCGGAAGAAGCATTCCCTTGTCACTTCAACAAGCTGCTTCACTTCGTCCTTAACGTTGCCTATCAGTATGGTGCGGGCCGCGTCGCCATGGTAGCCATTCAGTATGGCGCCCACGTCTACGCTGATTATATCCCCATCCTTCAGCTTATAACCGCCCGGGATGCCGTGCACCACCTGTTCGTTCACGCTTGTGCAGATACTCTTGGGATAGCCTTCGTAGTTAAGGAAGCTTGGTATTGCGCCCTGAGAGCGGATAAAATCATCGGCGATCTTGTTCAGCTCCTCGGTCGTCATGCCAATCGCCGCGCTTTTTTCAAGCAGCAGCAGCGTGTCCCTTACTACCGCGCCCGCAGCACGCATCAGTTCAATTTCGCGTTGACTCTTTATCGTAATGCGTTCGCTCATTTCAGCCTCTCCGTAGCGGCCACAACGTCTGCGTAAACATTATCCGGCGCGTCGTCGCCGTTCACGCAGCTCAGGTTGCCCCTGTTCGTGTAATACTCGATAAGGGGCTTGGTCTGCCTTTCGTATACGGCGATGCGGTTTTTCACCGTTTCCGGCTTATCGTCGTCCCTTATGTAAAGGGGCGATCCGCATTTTTCGCAGGTGTCCTTGTGATAGGTGGATGTGTGGTATCCTGCGCCGCAGCCGGAACACATGCGTCTTCCGCCAATGCGCTCCAGTATCCGCTCCGCAGGAACGGCAATGTCTATCACCATGTCAATGTCCGATATATCATTCAGGGCTTCTGCCTGAGCAACTGTTCTGGGGAATCCATCGAACAGGAATCCGTTTTCGCAGTCGGCTTCCTTTATGCGCTCGGCAACCATTGCGATTATCAGCGCATCAGGAACTAGTTCGCCCCGCTCGATATAGCCTTTGGCTTCCGCCCCCAGCGGCGTGCCTTCACGCATCTGGGAGCGGAGCATATCCCCTGTGGAGATATGGGCTATACCATAAAGCTTGCTTATCCTCTCCGCTTGGGTGCCTTTCCCGGCGCCCGGAGGTCCAAGAAATATAAGCTTCATAGTGTCTATCCGGCTTTCTTAGCCAAGGAATCCCTTGTAATGGCGCATGAGCATCATGGATTCGAGCTGCGCGCTGGTTTCCAGAGCAACGCTTACCATTATCAGTATGCTCGTGGGGCCAAAGGTGGAGCTGAGCCCGAATGCACCAAGCAGCACCGTGGGGACTATGGCCAGTATCATAAGGAAGATCGCGCCGAACAGGGTCAGGCGGTTGCTTATCCTCTGCAGATATTCGCCGGTGGGCCTGCCGGGACGGATGCCCGGTATAAAGCCGCCGTTCTGCTGCAGGTTCTTGCTTATTTCCACGGGATTAAACGAAATCGTGGTGTAGAAGTAAGCGAAGGCCACTATCAGCAGCGAATAGATCACATAATATACAAGGTGTCCATACCAATGCTCGCTGCTCGCGCTCATGTAGTTGATATAGAACTTGTAGAATCCGCCATCTGGCCAGAACTGGCCGATCATCGCGGGGACCTGCATAATGGTCATGGCGAAGATCAGGGGCATAACGCCGTTGGCGTTGGCCTTGAGGGGGATAAAGGTGCTCTGGCCGCCGTACATCTTGCGGCCTACCACGCGCTTGGCATACTGCACGGGGATGCGGCGTTCGCTGCGGTCTATGAAGGTGACGCCGGTCACTATGGCCAGTACGAACACGATCAATATAGGCAGTATCCACCAGTAATACTGGCCGGTTACGAACACAGCCTTGCAGATACTCAGTACAACGGTGGGAACGCGGGCGCAGATGGAGGCGAAGATTATGAAGGAGACGCCGTTGCCGATGCCCTTTTCAGTTATCCTTTCGCCGATCCACATCAGGAACGCGGTACCAGCCGTACACACAAGACCTATCGTGGCATAAGTGAGGAAAAGATTATCTGTGCTTGCAAGCACGTTTCCGCCGTAGTTGCTGTTCTGAAGTCCGGCAACGATACCTATGCTCTGCACCAGCGCAAGGCCGATGCCGGTGTAACGGGTAATGGCTTCGATCTTTTCCCTGCCATCCTCCTCCTTGGAAAGCCTTTCAAGGCTGGGGATGGCAATGGTGAGCAATTGAATGATTATAGAGCCGGTGATGTATGGCGAAATGCCCATTGCAAAGATGGAAAAGTCACCGAAAGCGCCGCCGGAGAGCAGGTTGAGGAATCCCAACATATCGTACTGCTCTGCATACTGTGTAATGGCTGCCGCGTTCACACCGGGGACGGGGATGAAGGAACCCAAACGATAGATCACGATAAGCAGCATCGTATAAAGCATCTTCGTGCGGATATCCTTTATTTTCCATGCGTTGACGAGCGTGCTAAACATCAGACCACCTCTGCGCTTCCGCCAGCGGCCTCGATAGCCTTCTTAGCAGTCTCAGAGAACTTCGCGGCCTTGACATCCAGCTTCTTGGTCAGCTCGCCGCGACCCAGAACCTTAAGTCCGTCCTTCTCTATCTTGCTGATAATGCCCTGCTTCTTGAGAAGCTCTGCGGTAACGGTGGTGCCGTTTTCCAGCTTTTCAAGCTCGCCGACGTTAACAACGGTGTATTCCTTAGCAAAAATGTTGGTGAAGCCGCGCTTAGGCAGACGGCGTGCAAGGGGCATCTGGCCGCCTTCAAAGCCGTTCTTCTTGCTGCCGCTGCGGGCCTTCTGGCCCTTGTGGCCCTTGCCGGAGGTCTTGCCCAAGCCGGAGCCCGTGCCGCGGCCTACGCGCTTTACGGACTGGGTGGAGCCCTCCGCCGGCCTTAACTCTTGTAGTTTCATGCTTCCTACCTCCGAATTAAACTTCTTCGACCTTTACAAGGTGCTTTACCTTGAAGATCATGCCGCGCACGGCCGCATTGTCGGGCTTGATAACGGTGCTGTTGGTCTTGCGCAGACCAAGCGCCTTTACGGTAGCCTGCTGGTCGTCAAGCGCGCCAATGGTGCTCTTTACGAGGGTTATTTTCAGTTCAGCCATCGTTTCCTCCTATCAGCCGAGGATCTCTTCCACGGTCTTGCCGCGCAGACGCGCGATCTCTTCCGCAGTGCGCAGCTGGCTGAGTCCATCCAGGGTCGCCTTGACGCAGTTAGCGGGGTTGTTGGAGCCGTAGCTCTTGGTGCGGATATCCTTTATGCCGACCATTTCAAGCACCGCACGGACGGGGCCGCCCGCGATAACGCCGGTACCTTCTTCGGCGGGGAGCATCCTTACATGGCCCTTGCTGTACTTGCCTTCCACAGCGTGCGGAATGGTGGTGCCAACAACGGGAACCTGTATCATGTGGCGCTTGGCGTCAGCAACGCCCTTGCGCACAGCTTCGGGAATCTCGGTAGCCTTGCCAAGACCAACGCCGACCCTGCCTTCGCCGTCGCCGACAACCATCAGCGCGGTGAAGCGGAAGTTACGGCCGCCCTTAACGACCTTGGCGACGCGGTTAATGTATACAAGCCTTTCCTTGAGTTCCACTTCGGGTGTATCGATACGCTTTTGCATTTAGACCTCCTTAGAATTCCAGCCCGGCCTTGCGAGCGCCGTCGGCAAGCTTCTGAACGCGGCCGGTGTAAAGATAACCACCGCGGTCGAATACTACCTGCTTGACACCCTTTTCAATGGCCCTCTTGGCGACCATTTCACCCACTATCTCGGCAGCTTCGCTCTTGGTCTTGCCTTCAAGCTGGGCCGCGACTTCCGCATCCAGAGTGGAAGCGGCAGCCAGAGTGTGGGAAGCGTCGTCATCGATGACCTGGGCGTAAATGTGGTTCAGGCTGCGATATACGTTGAGCCTGGGGCGCTCGGCGGTACCCAGGATGTGCCTGCGGGTACGCTGATGCCTCTTTTGACGTATAGAGTTTTTATCTATCCTTGATATCATTATCCTTGCTCCTTATCTACGCCTTACTTACCGGTCTTGCCTTCCTTACGGCGTACATGCTCTCCGGCGTAGCGGATACCCTTGCCCTTATAAGGCTCAGGCTCGCGGACCGCACGGATATCAGCCGCCATCTGGCCGACCTGCTGCTTGCTCGCGCCCTTGACCACGATGCGGTTGGGTGCGGGAACCTCAAAGGTGATACCTTCGGGAGCGTCAAACTCGACGGGATGGGAATAACCCATGTTCAGCACGAGCTTGCTGCCCTGAAGCTGGGCGCGGTAACCAACGCCTTCAATCTCCAGATTCTTCGCAAAGCCCTCGGTCACGCCCACTACCATGTTGTGTATCAGGGAGCGGGTAAGACCGTGCAGCGCGCGGTGACGCTTGTCGTCGCTGGGGCGCTTCACGTGAAGCACACCATTGTCCTGTTCAATCTCCATATCAGGAGAGATCTTTTCACTAAGAGTGCCCTTGGGGCCCTTCACGGTCACGGTGTTGCCGTCATCGACCGTGATTGTCACTCCGCCAGGAACGCTTATCGGAAGTTTTCCGATTCGTGACATGTTATTACACCTCCGTTTATATTGGTTTTATTACCAGATGTAAGCGAGGACTTCGCCGCCCACGCCCTGCTTGCGGGCTTCCCTGTCGGTCATTATGCCGCGGGAGGTGGATATGATGGCGATGCCCAGACCGTTCAGCACCTTGGGCAGCTGGTCCTTGCGCGCGTAGATGCGCAGACCGGGCTTGCTGATGCGCTTGAGGCCGGTTATGACCCTCTGCTTGTTGGGGCCGTACTTGAGGTCGATGTGGATATACTTGGCCACGCCGTCCTCGCGGATGTCATAGCTCTTTATGTAGCCCTCGTCGAGCAGTATCTCGGCTATGGCCTTCTTCACCGTGGAAGCGGGGACGAGAACGTCCTCATGCTTGGCGGTAAGAGCATTGCGGATACGGGTCAGCATATCGGCGATGGGATCGGTTATCAACATAGTCTTTTTTCCTCCTTTCGATATGCTTACCAGCTGGCCTTACGCACGCCGGGTATCTCGCCCTTGTAGGCAAGCTCCCTGAAGCAAACACGGCAGATGCCGTATTTGCGCAGGACGGAATGCGGACGGCCGCAGATGCGGCAGCGGGTGTAAGCGCGGGTGGAATACTTCGCCGGGCGCTGCTGCTTTATTTTCATGCTTGTCTTTGCCACTGTTTCTTCCTCCTAAAATCACGCCTGCATGAAGGGCATGCCCATCATCTGGAGCAGCGCCTTCGCTTCTTCGTCGGTCTTGGCCGTGGTAACGAACACTATGTCCATACCCCTTATCTTATCAACATCGTCATAGTTGATTTCAGGGAATATCAGCTGTTCCTTCAGGCCCATGGCGTAATTGCCGCGGCCGTCAAAGCTGGTATCGGGTATGCCGCGGAAGTCGCGCACGCGGGGAAGCACTATGTTGATGAGCTTATCAACGAAGTAGTACATCCTGTCGCCGCGCAGAGTGACCTTGGCGCCAATGTTCATGCCTTCGCGAACCTTGAAGTTGGCGACGCTCTTCTTGGCCTTGGTCACAACGGGCTTCTGACCGGCTATGATGCTCAGCTCTTCCACTGCGCTCTCCATGCCCTTGGGGTTATCCTTCTCGGAGCCGAGGCCCATGTTGATGACTACCTTTTCAAGCTTGGGGATCTGCATCACGTTCTCGTAACCGAACTTTTCCTTCAGCTGGTTAACGATCTCGTCGGTGTACTTCACCTTAAGGCGGGGAGCCTCGGTAAAGGGCTTCGCCTCAACGGCGTTCTTTTTCTTCTTGGCGGGTGCCTGAGCGGCGGTATCTTTCTTAGCCATTCTCTATTCCTCCTGCCTCAGTCGATGTTCTTGCCGCACTTTTTGCAAACGCGGACCTTCTTGTCGCCGTCCATGGCATGGCCAACGCGGGTAGCCACGCCGCACTTGGGGCAAACCAGCATCACGTTGGACGCATTGATGGTGCCTTCATGCTCTATACGGCCGCCGGTTTCGCCCTGCTTGCGGGGCTTGCGATGCCTGGTCACCATGTTGGCGCCCTGCACCACTATGCGCTCCTCCGCGGGGAAGGCAGAAAGTACCTTGCCCTTCTTGCCCTTGTCCTTGCCGGAGATGACGACTACGGTATCGTCTTTCTTGACGTTAAGCTTCTTCATTGCGTTTCCTCCATCAAAGCACTTCGGGTGCAAGGGAGACTATCTTCATGTAGTCCTTAGCGCGCAGCTCCCTCGCCACAGGCCCGAAAATACGGGTTCCCTTAGGCTCCTTCTTGTCGTTTATTATAACGGCCGCATTGTCGTCGAAGCGGATGAAGCTGCCGTCCGGCCTCTGTGTGGGGTAGGTGGTCCTTACCACTACCGCGTGCACAACATCCTTCTTCTTCACGGCGCCGCCGGGGGAGGCGGACTTTACGGAGGCAACTATTACGTCGCCTATGCCGGCGCTCTTGCGGAAGGAGCCGCCCAAGCAGCGGATGCACATGATTTCCTTGGCGCCGCTGTTATCTGCTACTTTAAGCCTTGTCTGCGGTTGAATCATTTTTTGCTCCTTTCCGGCTTACTTGGCCTTTTCAACTATCTCGACCAGTCTCCAGCGCTTATCCTTGCTCAGGGGGCGGGTCTCCATGATCTTAACGGTGTCGCCTATGCCGCACTCGTTATTCTCGTCATGGGCCTTAAACTTGCGGGTACGGTTTACCATCTTGCCGTAAAGGGGATGGCGTACCTTGGTCTTTATGGCCACGACGATGGTCTTATCCATCTTGTCGCTTACGACTTCGCCGATGCGGATCTTGCGATAACCTCTTGATATCTGTTCCATTGGTTTAATCTCCTTTCACCCTTACTCGGCAGCCTTGAGCTCGCGCTCGCACAGCAGGGTCTTGACCCTAGCCACGTCCTTCTTGCACTCGCCTATGCGCTGGGGATTGCTGAGCTGGCCGGTAGCAAGCTGGAAGCGCAGATTGAACAGTTCTTCCTTGAGCTCCTTTTCCTTGGCGACAAGCTCCTCGGTAGAGAGCTTCCTCAGTTCATTAGCCTTCATTGCTTTCGCCTCCTGCCACAGTCTCTTTCTGTACGAACTTGCACTTGAGGGGCAGCTTGTGCATTGCAAGCCTGAGTGCCTCCCTTGCAGTCGCATCGTCCACGCCGGCGATTTCGAACATCACTCTGCCGGGCTTGACAACCGCTACCCAATATTCGGGTGAACCTTTACCGGAACCCATTCGGGTTTCTGCCGGCTTTTCGGTAACGGGCTTGTCGGGGAATATCTTTATCCAAACCTTACCGCCGCGCTTGATGTAACGGGTCATCGCTACACGGGCGGCCTCTATCTGCTGGCTGGTGACCCAGGCGGGCTCCGTGGCCATCAGGCCCCAATCGCCGTAAGTCACGGTGTTACCGCGCAATGCTTTGCCGGTCATACGGCCGCGGTGCACTCTCCTGCGCTTAACTCTCTTAGGCATCAACATGGTTATTTGCCCTCCTTACGCTTTCTTCACACGGTTGAGCACTTCGCCCTTGTAGATCCACACCTTGACGCCTATGCGGCCGTACGCGGTGCGGGCTTCTGCAAAGCCGTACTCTATGTCCGCACGGATGGTCTGAAGGGGAATAGAACCTTCATGGTAACCCTCGCTGCGGGCTATTTCCGCTCCGCCAAGACGACCGCCGCAGGAAATCTTTATGCCCTTGGCGCCGGCCTTGGTGGCCCTCATCATGCTCTGCTTCATGGCGCGGCGGAAGGAGATACGCTTTTCAAGCTGGGCCGCGATGTTCTCGGCTACGAGCTGAGCGTTGGCATCGGGGTTCTTTATCTCCATTATGTTCACGTTGACGGGCTTACCGATCAGCGCGCTTACGTCGGCCTTTATCGCGTCTACGCCCACGCCGCCTTTGCCGATCAGCATGCCGGGACGGCCGGTGTAGATGCTCACGGTCACCTTGCCTGCGGCACGCATAATGTCTATGCGGGCGATACCGGCGGCGTAGTGTACCTCTTTGATATGATCGCGGATCTTCTTATCCTCGATGAGGAAATCGGAGAATTCCTTCTTGGAAGCGTACCAGCGGGTGTTCCAATCCCTGATGACGCCTACGCGGAATCCGTTCGGATTAACTTTCTGTCCCATTGTCTCCTCCTTAGTTTACCTTGTCCAGGATAACGGTTATATGGCTGGTGCGCTTGCGGATCCTGCTCGCACGGCCCTGGGCACGGGGGCGGAAACGCTTAAGGGTGGGTCCCTGATTAGCAAACACCTCGGCTACGAAGAGCTGATCCGCGCTCATGTCCAGATTGTTTTCCGCGTTAGCAACGGCGGAATTGAGGACCTTAAGCACCGGCTCGCTGGCAGCCTTGGGAGTGAAGGCCAGTATGGCCTTGGCTTCTGCCACAGACTTGCCCCGGATCAGGTCGATGACGACCTTGACCTTGCGGGAGGAGATGCGGACATACTTGGCTATCGCGCGGGGACGCTTGTCGGCGTTGGCCTTGCGCGCTGCGCTCTTTTCTCTTGACCTTGTTGCCATGTTTCGCTCCTCCTTATCTCTGACCAGAGGTCTTTTCGGAACCCCTGTGTCCTCTGAAAGTACGGGTGGGCGCAAACTCGCCCAGCTTGTGACCGACCATTTCCTCGGTCACGTACACGGGAACGTGCTTCCTGCCGTCATGCACGGCGATGGTGTGTCCCACCATCTCGGGGAATATCGTGGAAGCCCTGGACCATGTTTTGACCACGGTCTTCTTGCCGCTTTCGTTCATCGCGTGAATGCGAGCGAGCAAGCGTTCCTGAACAAAAGGCCCCTTCTTAACTGATCTGCTCATTGTTGACTCCTTTCGCCTCTTACTTGCCGTTCCTGCGGCGCACGATGAACTTATCGTTGACGTTCTTGGTCTTGCGGGTCTTATAACCAAGCGCGGGCTTGCCCCACGGAGTGACCGGGCCGGGACGGCCGATAGGCGACTTGCCTTCGCCGCCGCCGTGCGGATGGTCGCAGGGGTTCATGACGGAACCGCGCACGGTGGGCCTGAAGCCCTTATGACGGGTGCGGCCGGCCTTACCAAGCTTAATGTTCTCGTGATCCACGTTGCCAACCTGGCCGATGGTGGCCTTGGCGTTCATGGGGATCAGGCGAACTTCGCCGCTGGGCAGACGGACCTGCGCGTAAGCACCTTCCTTAGCCATCAGCTGGGCCGCGTTGCCGGCGCTGCGGGCGATCTGCGCGCCCTTGCCGGGCTTGATCTCGATGCAGTGTATCATGGTGCCGACGGGTATCTGACGGATCTGCATCGCGTTGCCGACCTTGATGTCCGCGCCTTCGCCGGAAAGCAGCGTGTCGCCGACCTTCAGGCCAAGGGGAGCGATGATGTAGCGCTTTTCGCCGTCTGCATAGTTCAGCAGGGCAATGTTCGCGCTGCGGTTAGGATCGTATTCGATGGTGGCAACCTTGGCGGGCACGCCGTCCTTGTTGCGCTTGAAGTCGATGATCCTGTACTTGCGCCTCGCGCCGCCGCCGCGATGGCGAACGGTGATGCGGCCATGGTTATTGCGGCCGCCGGAGGAGCGAAGGTCTTCCAAAAGGGATTTTTCCGGCGTGGTGCAGGTGATCTCCTCGAAAGCGGAGACGGTCATGAAGCGCTGGCCGGGAGTGGTGGGTTTGATCTTCCTTATAGCCATTGTGTGCCTCCTTACTGGGCGATGCTGTCGAAGAATTCAATACCCTTGGAATCCTTCTTCAGCTTCACATAGGCCTTCTTGATGGAAGGACGGCGGCCTTCGTGCAGGCCCTGCCTCTTCATCTTGCCCATGTGGTTCACGGTGTGTACGGAATCGACCTTTACGCCGAACACGGCTTCGATAGCCTGGCGGATCTCGGTCTTGTTTGCCCTCTTATCGACCACGAAAGTGTAGGTCTTGTCTGCAAAGTGGTCGTAGCTCTTCTCGGTGAGTACGGGGCGGATGATTATATCATGGGGAGACTTCATTATGCGTACACCTCCTCTATCTTTGCCACGGAATCCTTGGTGAGGATGAGAGTGTTGTACTTGAGAATCTCGTACACGTTCAGAGTGCTGACCAGAGTGGTCTTTACACCGGGGATGTTCCTGGCGGCGCGCTCTACTATCTCGTCCTTGTCGCTGAGCACTATGAGCGCCTTGCCGACGTTCATGGCGTTGAGCACCTTCACCATTTCCTTGGTCTTGGGGTTCTCTATATCCAGCGCGTTGTAAACGATGATTTCGTTGTCGTTCACTTTGCTGGTCAGTGCGCTCTTCATGGCGATGCGCTTGACCTTCTTGTTAACGCTGAGGCGATAGTCGCGCGGCTTGGGAGCGAACACTACGCCGCCGTGGGTGAATATAGGCGCGCGGTTGCTGCTGTGGCGGGCGCGGCCGGTACCCTTCTGGCGGTAGATCTTGATGCCGCCGCCGCGTACTTCGGCGCGGGTCAGGGCGCTCTGCGTGCCCTGGCGCTGATTGGCCAGATAAGCCTTAACAACTTCGTGCACGGCGTACTGATTTACTTCAGCGCCAAACACATTCTCGCTCAGGGCGATCTCGCCGATGTTTTCGCCGGCGATATTGTGCAATGCTACGTTAGGCATTTTCTACTTCTCCTTTCCCTTACTTAACGGTTTCCCTAACCATTACCAGGGAACCCTTGGCGCCGGGGATCGCGCCCTTTATGAGCAGCAGATTCCTTTCGGCGTCCACTCTGGCGACCTCAAGGTTCTGAACCGTGATGCGCTCGCAGCCCATATGACCGGGCAGACGCTTGGTCTTGAATACCTCGCCGGGGTAGGTGCAGGCGCCCATTGAACCGGCTACGCGGTAGGAGTGGGAACCGTGGGTCTTGCGGCCGCGGGCCTGATTCCAACGCTTGATGTTGCCCTGGAAGCCCTTGCCCTTGCTCTTGCCGGTAACGTCTACCTTATCGCCGTTGGCGAATACGTCAGCCTTAATGACCTGACCGACTTCGTAAGTCGCGGTATCATCCAGCTTGAATTCGCGTACATAGCGGTGAGCGGCAACGCCGGCCTTCTTCAGGTGACCGAGCTCAGGCTTGGTGATGAGCTTTTCCCTGACGGGGCCAAAGGCTACCTGCACGGCTTCGTAGCCGTCTTTGCCGGTGGTCTTAATCTGAACCACGGGGCAGGGGCCCGCAAGCACTACGGTGACGGGGATCATGGTTCCGTCTTCTCTGAACATCTGGGTCATGCCGACCTTGGTGCCCAAAATCGCTTTCTTCATTGTAAATCCACCTCCGTGCTTACAGCTTGATCTCGATATCAACACCCGCGGGGAGATCGAGCTTCATCAGCGCGTCCACCGTCTTGGCGGAGGGCTGCAGGATATCGATCAGGCGCTTATGGGTGCGCATCTCAAACTGCTCTCTGCTGTCCTTATACTTGTGGGGCGAACGGAGGATGGTAACTATTTCCTTCTCCGTCGGCAGGGGTATGGGGCCGCTTACGCGAGCGCCCGTGCGCTTTGCCGTATCCACGATCTTTTCCGCGCTCTGGTCGATAAGGTTGCACTCGTAGGCCTTGAGCTTAATGCGGATCTTCTGATTTGCCATATTATTTCTTCCTCCTTTTAGTATCGGGGCCGTACACGCAGCCGAGTGTTTCGTTTCTAAAATACCTCGGCCGGGCACTTGCCCGTTGCCCGTATCGTGGGCCCTCGGCGGAAATTACCCGGATGGCATACCGGCAACCTCCCGCTGAGTCTTTCACGTTATCGCCGCGCGAAAAAACTGCGTCCATTCGCACAACGCTCATATTCTACACGATATTCATGGAAATATCAAGCTTTTTTTATAAAAAAACCAAACTTTTTTCGCAAACACGCATCCGGGTGTTTCTATGCCCCGTTCGCCGCTTTTTACTCTTGCTTTTTTGCCAGTTTAAGGTATCATATCCTATATAAATATGTCAATACGGCAAATGCGAAAGGAGACTCCCAATGCTTAAAACCAACAAAGAAAAGGTAGTAAAAGGCTCCGTCGTGGGCAAAATACGGCCCAATGTCTGCCGCGGCTGGCGCGTTGCGCAGGACGGCAAGCCCTTCCTTACCCCGGGCATAGGCGGCATCAATTATAATGTAAAGCTGGGCGACTGTGCCTTCGGCCTTGCGGGCGACCATATTGAACCCGGCGTATCGCTTTATCATGACAACAAGGATTTCAGCGAATATCTGAACATACTTTCCTGCATAGGCAACGAGGCCGTTGTTATGAGCGGTGACGGCAAGGGCAAGCGCGGCTTCGTCACCGGCAAGCACGGCGGCGCGGAGGACGTTATGGTCTACTTTGAGGATGAAACGCTTGACCTGCTCTGTCCCGAGGATAAGGTGCTCATCCGTGCGCACGGCCAGGGGCTCAAGCTTGTGGACTATCCCGAAATAAGCGCCATGAACATTGACCCCGAGCTTTTTGAAAATCTTGGCATAGAGGAAAACGGCGACGGCACGCTTACCGTACCCGTAGCGGCTGTGATACCGCCCTATCTTATGGGCTCCGGCATAGGCTCCAATCTGCCCTTCCGCGGCGATTACGACATTATGACGCACGATCCCGCCAAGGTGAAGGAGCTGGGGCTTGACAAACTCCGCTTCGGCGACATAGTAATGCTTCAGGATTGCGACAATATGTATGGCCGCGGTTTCCTCACGGGCGCGGTAGCCATAGGTGTAATAATCCATTCGGACTGCATGCTTGCCGGCCACGGCCCCGGAGTTACAGTAATAATGGCCTCCCAGAAGCCCCTCATCAAGGCCAAGGTGGTCGCCGACGCAAACATAATCAACGGATTGAAGTTCTAAACCTAAGCATAGCAAAAGGCCGTCGCAAGACGGCCTTTATTCGGTTCAGTTCTTTTTAGTTGCTCTGCCTTTTCCTAAGTGCTATGCAAAGCGCGGCGGCAATCATGCCAATGCCAATCGCAAGATAGCTTGCGTCGCCGGTCTGCGGCGGCAGCGGGGCGGAAACAACGGGCTGTACATCGTCATAAACAGGATAATCTATCTTCCCGTAGCCGCAAACTCTGCATACGCCGTTGACAAGATCATGCTCGTTTTCGCCAAGCTTATCTGTGCAGCCATCGAACTTGCACTCGTGCCAATGGACGTATTCATCGTACTTCCAATCGCCCTTCGCTTCGTGTATTATGTATCCGCATTCGCATACACCGTTGACAAATCTATGCGGTTCAACCCGACGCACGTAACATTTATAATCGTCATCCTCGTACGTACAGGGGCAATAATGATATTCCTCATAGTGCTCATCGTCGACATCAAACTGTATCGGATTGTCCCAATTGTGTTTATGCTTCTTAAAGCCGCATTCGCACATGTTGTTACTATCAAATTTATGATCTTCAAGATTGCTTATTGCAAGGCAACCCTCTATCTCGCACTCTTTCCAATGTCTTACTTCGTTACGTAGCCAGCCGCTCCATTTATGGTCGCCCTTATGTCTGGAGTATCCGCATATTTTACACTTAATCTGGTTTTCTCCGTCGGGTTCCCAATCATGGCTGGCAATTTCATAAGCACCGCAACCTTCAACCGTACAATCACGCCAATGATTCTCATCGTCCAAATTCCACTCGCCCCAGCTATGCTTTGTATGATCTGTTGTAAATCCACATATGCTGCAACGATAGCCATTTTCGGCATCTCCCACGAGAGTATGCTCGTCAAACGAATAAGGATCTACGACACCGCAGCCTTCTACCGAACATATTTTCCAATGCTGAGACCAGTCAAAAGCGTACTTATCAAACTGATGTTCCATATGGCCGCATGTGTAGCCGCACACGCTGCATTTATAGCCTTCCCCATCAGATACCATGGTGTGAGGTATGTATTCATCAATAGCATCGCAATGCTTGCATTTATGCCAATGGTCTACGTCATCCGTAACCCAATTACCACTAAAGTCATGCTCATGGTCGCATTCGTGGCCGCACACGCTGCACACATAGAGATTCTTAGTATCATCAAAACTCATGTTGTGTGGAGCTTCATCCTTACTCTCGTTGCACTTCTCGCATTCTTGCCAGTGGTGTGTATCACTTGCCCACCACACCCATTCATGCTCGCATTCGCCTTCGCCTTCAGCCAATGCAACGGCTTGCACGAGCAGCAACATTACAACGAGTATTGCTGCCAACCAACGTTTTTTCATCTTGTTCTACCCCCATTTTCATTAGAATTTTGGATTATGTCAATTATAACGCCTATGCAAACTTTTTGCAAGTATATTTTATTGCAAACATGGTGCAAATTTTCTTTCGCCAATCGTGCAAAATATAGGTACTGCACATTGCGCCGCAAAGGAGGAATAAACCGTGTTTAAGCTTAAACCGGGCAGCGAAACAATAACAAAAACCTTCCGCATACCCGTTGATATGAGCGAGCGTTTGGAACAGCTTGCATATAAAAACAACCTTTCGCTCAATGCCGTTATAATACAATGTCTGCAATACGCTTTGGATAATCTTGATGAAACGGCAGCGGAGGAAAGGTAACCCTTCAAAGCACGGAAAAGCCCGGGCAATCGCCCGGGCTTTGTTCTCACTTCATAAACATCTTTATTATTCTAAGCTTCCGTTTGCTGTATGGGAAGTAGCGCATGGGGAGGTCTATCTTGGTTGATTTATTGACTATGCTGCGCTCGTGCGTAAACGTATCGAAGCTTTTTTTGCCGTGGTAGCTGCCCATGCCGCTTTCCCCTACCCCGCCGAAAGGCAGCGCGGAGGAGGCAAGGTGAATTATCGTATCGTTCACGCAGCCACCGCCGAAGGAGCAGCTGTCCAGCAGCCTGCGCTCGGCGGCCTTGTCCGCCGTGAATATATAAAACGCAAGGGGCTTGGGACGGCTGTTGACAAATGATATAACTTCACTCAGCGTATCAAAGCACAGCATGGGCAGCACGGGGCCGAATATCTCCTGCTGCATGATTGGCGCATCGGGCGAAACGTCGCTTAGCAGCGTGGGCGCTATGAAGCGGCGCTCGTCGTCAAACGTGCCGCCCAAGGCTATGCTTTCGCCCTGAATAAGCCCCTTTACGCGGTTGTAATGCTTTTCGCTTATTATGTTTACCATGTCCCGCATATCGCCGTTTGGAAAAAACTGCTCCAGTGCGTCCCGATATTCGCTCACGAACGTCTCCTTAATGCTGCGGTGTATCAAAAGATAGTCCGGTTCAACGCACGTCTGTCCGGCGTTGAGCACCTTGCCGAAGGCTATCCTGCGCGCGGCCAGCTTTATGTCCGCCGTTTCATCCACTATTGCGGGGCTTTTGCCGCCCAGCTCCAGCGTAACCGGCGTAAGATGCTTCGCCGCCGCCTGCATAACGGTTTTGCCCACCTCCACGCTGCCGGTAAAGAATATGTAATCGAACTTTTCTTCAAACAGCGCCTGATTTTCCGCCCTGCCGCCCTCAACGGCGGCAATGTATTCCGGTGGGAATGTGTCACCTATCAGCTTGGCTATGGCGGTGCTTGTAGCCGCGGCATAGGCGGACGGCTTTACCACGGCGCAGTTGCCCGCGGATATTGCGCCGATTAGCGGATTTAAGCAAAGCTGCACGGGGTAATTCCACGGCGAAACAATGAGCGCCACGCCGTAAGGCTCGGGCGAGATGTAGCTTTTTGCCGAAAACTGAGCAATCGGCGTTTTGACCCGCCTTTCCTTGGCCCATTTGGCAACGTGCTTTATATGGTAACTAAGTTCTTCCAGTACCATGCCCGTTTCGCACATGTAGCTTTCCGTTTCGGATTTATTCAAATCCTTCTTCAACGCATCGGCAAGTAGCTTCTCGTTCGCGCGTATTGCCCGCTGAAGCTTCCTGAGCGCCTCTATCCTAAACTCCACCGGCCTTGTCGCTCCGGACTGATAGTATTTATGTTGCGCTTCCACCAGCGCGTGTATATCCATAAAGGTTTATCCTCCGCTGTTACGACTTATTTTACTTTATTATAGCATAAAGGCCGCGTTGTAGCACGCGGCCCCATGTAAGCTTCACTTTATTGTTTCGCTGTTGTTTATAACACCCGTGCCGTATAGAAACAGCGCGTCCGTATATTGGCTGAAATCTATCATCCGCCCCAGCAGCTCCGGCGCAACGTAGCGAATGTCCACAAGCGTTACCCTGTCGAACCCTTCCGCAATAAGCGGCGCAATGCTTGAAGCGAACGAATCCCTAAACATTATAAGCGACCGTCCGCTCCTGCTGTTCGGATTTTCTATTGTCAGTATGGACTTTGACCCATGCAGGAACATTTCATACGGGTCGCGCCCGCTGAGCGCTTCCATGTCGTATACGTCAACGTATTTTCCGCTCTCGTAATCATATACCCTATAATCCGCAATGCTCCCGCCCTGCATGTAATACATTTTATCCGGCTTCAGCGGCAGCGCGCTCTGCGCATAATATATGCCGTAGAAGTCCGTATCCGCATCCGCCGCGGTGTATTCCGCCGCATCGTCCGCGCCCATGCCCTCGGCAAGCGCTTTAGTGGTATCCTGTATCCTTTCCTGCCGCCAGTGAAGATCTGTCTTGTAGTAATCCTCTATGCTTAACGTGCCGAATATGTCTATATACTCCGCATACGCCATATCCGCCGTAAGCATATCCTTCAGCTTGTCGTAATCTATGCTCAGGTAGCCGTTCGCATCGGCCATAAAATAGTTTTTGTCCGGAACAAGGCTTAAATACGCCTTTATGCCGTTTGGCTTAAGATATGTATCGTAAACGTAGCCGAATCGCTTTGCCGCATGGGCAACGCTGCTTTCATTTAACGGATAGTCAAGCTTGCTCGCTATGCCGTCAACTATATAAATGCCGTTATTGTCGCGCTGAGAAAATACATAATATGTATTCACGGCCTTAAGCGTGCGGAAGGCGTCCCTAAGCGGGAACTGGTCAAGCTTATATTGTTCGTAATCGCTCATGAATTTGCCGGAAAGCACGCTGTCTATGCTGAGCTTTGGCATCGCTGCCAGCGCGCGCCTTTCGCTGAGGGATTGCGCGTCGTCCTTTTTCAGCATTCCCCATGCCGCAAAGCCGAATATTATCGCCGCCGCAAGTGCAACGGTAAGTATGCTTTTAAGCCTTGTCGTCCGCATAAGCTCTCCTTTCCGCTAAAATCTGAAATACAGGAACGGGTTGAATGACCCGTCTATCAAATACGCCGTGCATACGCAAAGCAGCGCCGCAAGTGCAACCGGCTCCGCTATCGTCATTATCGCCCCGCCAACGCGCGTGGCTTCAAGCTTCGCCTTTATGCGCTTAGGTAACGGCGTTGCGCCGATCGCTGCTATTATAAGCGGCACGGTGTAGCTTCTAAGGTAATACAGCGCCTCCGTATTGGCCGCGCTTCCCCTTGAAAACAGCGCGGCTATTGCCGCAAAGCCTTCGCCCACGCTTGAAGCATCAAACATTATGAAGCACAGCATAACGAAAAACAGCGTGTATATATGCCCTATTGCTCTGTGCTTTTTGATAAAGCCTAAAAGCAGCGTTTTTTCCGCAATAAGCAGCACGGCGAACATTATCCCCCACATGACGAAGTTCCAGTCCGCCCCGTGCCAAAGGCCCGTAAGCATCCATACTGTTGCAATGTTCAAAAGCGCGCGCGGCTTTTTCACGCGGCTGCCGCCAAGGGGGATATACACATAATCCCTGAACCAGGAGCTTAGCGACATATGCCATCTGCGCCAGAATTCGGTTATGCTTGCGGCAATATAGGGATAATTGAAGTTTTCGGGAAATGTGAAGCCGAATATCGAGCCAAGGCCAATCGCCATGTCGCTGTATCCGGAAAAATCAAAATACACATGCAGCATGTACGCCGCGGCGTATATCCAGTAAAACAGCGTGGATTTTTCGCCGCTTGCCTTGAATGCGTTCACAAGCTCCGCAAGCACGTTTGCAATAAGCACCTTTTTACCAAGGCCTAATATGAAGCGCTTTGCGCCGTATGCGGCCTTGTCCGCGCCGTATGCGCGCGCGGTAAGCTCCGCTTCAATATCGCTGTATCTCACTATCGGCCCCGCTATAAGCTGGGGGAACATGGATATGTACGCCGCAAACGCAACGTAATCCCGCTGCGGCTCAACGTCCGCACGGTAAACGTCTATAACGTAGCTTATAAGCTGGAACGTATAAAAGCTTATGCCTATGGGCAGGGCAATGTTAAGCGCGGCTATTTTGAGTCCGAATACCGCGGCGAAGCTTTCGGCAAAGAAGTTTGCGTATTTGAACACGCCAAGCATGCCAAGGCTCAGCACAAGGCTTATTATAAGATATGCCTTTGCCCTTTTCGTTCCGCGGCCTTTGCCTATAAGCCGCGCGAATATATAGCCCTGCGTAATGGAAAGCAGCATCAGTATTGCGTAACGCGGCTCCCCCCACGCATAGAATATAAGGCTCATCAGGAGCAGCGCCGCGTTTTTAAGCCGCCGCGGCATAAGGAAATACACCGCTATTGTCAACGGCAGGAAGCTATATAGAAATGCCGCGCTTGAAAACAGCATGAACTGCTCCCTCCTTTCGCTCAAACGTGCGCTATGTTAAAACGCTATCGCCTCGTCGTAAACTATCTCCGCGCTTTCATAGGCGGCGGTCAGCTTATCGCGGAATGTGTTCACCAAATCCTCCGCGCCGTATACGGATACTATGCAGCCGCTAACCTTGGCAATCACCATCTTGTCCGGGAAGCCGCACATCCATTGCTTGGAATTCAGCCCATCGCGTATTGCGGCGCACACGGCGTCCGCATCGGCGGCGTCCTTCAGGCGGAACGCTCCGCAGGTGAACGTGTTGGCGTTCATCATGTGCATAAGGCTGGCGGCGGCGTCAAGCTTGTCCACCATGTCCGCCGGGAAGGAGGTGAGGTAAGCTACCGTGTCCGCATCATCCAGCGCAACGTTGCCCGGCGCATCGTCCTTCATGTTCGCTTCGCTCATGTCTCCGCCGGCAGCGGGGAACTTTTCATCGTTGGTATAGCTGTCCCATACCTTGTTCAGCACATCCAGCGGGTTTTCCGCGGCTTCGGCCGTGCCCTGCCCGTTTCCGTTAGCGGCGCAGCCAACCATGCCAAGCGCGAGTATAATGGCCAATACGGCCGCAATGGTCTTTTTCATAAATATATGTCTCCTTTCATGCCTTGTAAAAAGGCATATACGCTATTATAAACGGTTTTGAGGCGGAAGTGGTTGCATTTTTTATAATATATTATTTGCGGCATCAGGTAATGCAATGCGGCGGCGCAGAAAAAGTTTATTCTGCCTATTGTGTTTTTCGGCAATTAGTGGTATATTTGTCTCCATTACAGAAACATATGTATCTGGTATGCGTACATTTAGCCGTAAATGTACCGCACGGAAGGAGTTTTGATATATGAACATTGCTTTGCTGGGATTCGGAACGGTCGGCCGCGGATTTTATGAGCTGCTTACTGAGCGGCCGCTTTCGCTGAACATTTGCGCCGTGCTTGCGCGCAGGCCGCTTGAGGGGCTTAACTGCATGGTCACAAGCGATTTTTATAGGATACTTAACGAAGCGGACGCGGAGATAATAGTTGAGGCCATGGGCGGGCTTGAACCCGCGCATGAATACATATGCGCCGCGCTCAGGGCGAAAAAGCACGTTGTTACCGCCAACAAGCAGCTTATGTGCGCATATTATGATGAGCTTACCGCACTTGCACGCGAAAACGGAGTGTCTCTGCGCTGCACTGCGGCGGCGGGCGGCGGCATACCGTGGCTCAGTTCCCTTGCCCGCGCGGCAAGCGTGGACGCTATAATATCCGTAAGCGGCATAATGAACGGCACATCGAATTATATACTGGACGCGATGAGCCGCCGCGGCATGGATTACGCCGCTGCGCTGAGCGATGCGCAGCGCCTTGGCTACGCGGAGGCCAACCCAACCGTCGATGTATGCGGGCTGGATACGCGGCGCAAGCTGGTGCTCAGCGCAAACATAGCCTACGGCGTATCGATAAGCGAAAGCGACGTGCCGTGCTTCGGCATAGCCAATATTACGGCGGAGGATATGCACTTCTTTGAAGAAAACGGGCTTGCCTGCCGCCTGATAGGCCATGCGGAAAGGCACTTCGGCACAATAAGCGCCGCGGTGGAGCCCATGCTTTTCGGCGCGGATGCGGGCGAAGCGCGCGTATATGAATGCGGCAATATGATGCGCCTTTGCGCCGCGCACATGGGCGGGCAAAGCTTCCTTGGCGCGGGCGCGGGCGCATACCCGACGGGGAGCAACGTGCTTGCGGACTGCCGCGCGATAGCCGAGGGCTGCTCGGCCTTCTATACGGATTCGTTCGCCCGTGCGCAGGTGGATAATTCCCGCGCGTATCAGCGGTATTATATCCGTCAAGACGGCTGCGTGCCCGTAATCACCTCCCCGCTTTCCGTTGAGCAGGCGCATGCAATGTGCCGCGAGGAAGGCTTCTGCGGCTTTATGGCGGCCATTGCCGAATGATTTGATTTCAATTTTTAGGGAGATATATAAACCATGCTTAAAGTTGCCAAATTCGGCGGTTCATCAATGGCGGATGCCGCGCAGATACGCAAGGTATGCGCCATAATACGATCCGACGAAGCAAGAAAGCTAATCGTGGTCTCCGCCGCGGGCAAGCGGAGCAGGGACGACCACAAGATAACCGACCTTCTCTACCTTTGCTATGCTCACATCAAATACGGTGTATCCTGCAAGGACGTATTTGAGCAGGTGAAGCAGCGGTATTTGGACATTCGGGACGAGCTTGGGCTAACTACCCCGCTTGAGGCCGAATTTGACGCGCTGTGGGAGCGCATGCAGCACGGCATAGGAGAGGACGAGCTTGTCAGCCGCGGCGAATACTTCTCCGCAAGGCTGCTGGCAGACGCGCTGGGCTATGACTTTATAGACGCAAAGCTGTGGCTCACATTCGCGCTGGACGGCAGCATAGATGAAGAAGCAAGCTACCCAGCGCTCAGGCGCATTGCCGCCAACAGGCGGGCGGTAATCCCGGGCTTTTACGGCATTGCACCCGGCGGGCGCATACTCACGCTTACGCGCGGCGGCAGCGACGTGACGGGCGCGCTTGCGGCTGCGGCGCTTGACGCGGACGTATACGAAAACTGGACTGATGTTTCGGGCATACTTATGGCGGATCCGCGCATAGTGGAAAATCCGGAGCATATAGACAGGCTTACATACAGCGAGCTGAGGGAGCTTAGCTATATCGGCGCACAGGTGCTGCACGAGCGGGCGGTTTTCCCCGTGCGGGAGAAGAACATTCCCCTCAACATACGCAATACTAACGACCCTGACCACCCCGGAACAATGATAATGCGCGACATTGACGACAGCACGGAGCAGAACCGCAGCTTTATAACGGGCATAGCCGGCAGGAAGGGATACACGGTGGTAACCCTTTCAAAAACGGGCATGTCCTCAACGCCGGGCGTGCTGAGGCGGATACTTGAAATATTTGAAAAGGCCAACGTGAACGTTGAATACGTTCCTTCGGGCATAGACAGTTTATCCTTGGTAGTGTCCAGCGCAAGCGTTGCGGACTGCCTGTATTCGCTGCTTGGCGAGCTTGAGCGGAGCATAAAGCCGGACCATATAAAGACGGAAGCGGACCTGGCCGTGGTTGCGGCAGTAGGCCGCAGAATGGCCTTCCGCCCCGGCATATCGGGCAAAATATTCGCGGCACTGGGCGAAAACGGCGTGAACATTCGCATGATAACGCAGGGCCCGGAAGAACTGAACATTATAGTAGGCGTGGAAGAAAAGGATTTTGAGCAGGCAATACGGGTGCTGTACAGCAGCTTTGCCACGATAGGATAAGGAGCATAGCATGAGGCAATACAAAATAGGCATACTGGGCGCAACGGGCGCGGTTGGGCGCGAGATGATGAAGGTGCTGGAGGAGCGTAAGTTCCCCATAAGCGAGCTTAGGCTGCTTGCGGGCGCAGGCAGCGCGGGCAAGCGCATAAGCTTTATGGGCAAGGAGCACACGGTTATTCAGGCGAGCGAGGATGCGTTTGAAGGGCTTGACATAGTGCTTGGCGCGGCGGAGAACGACATTGCCATGCGCTTCGCCCCGGCAATAGTTAAGGCTGGCGCAGTATTCGTGGACAATTCAAGCGCGTTTCGCCTGTATGTGGACGTGCCGCTGGTGGTGAGCGAGATAAATCCCGAGGACGTGCGTAAGCACCGCGGCATAATAGCCAACCCCAACTGCACAACGATAATATCGCTGGTGGCGCTGAACGCGCTGAACAAAGAAAGCCCGATAGAGAGCATAATAGCATCGTCCTATCAGGCGGTTAGCGGCGCGGGCGCGCAGGGCATAAGCGAGCTGAGCGAGGAAACGGCGGCAATAGCCGCGGGCGATGCCGTTAAGCCAAGCGTTTTCCCGTACCAGATAGCATACAACGTGATACCGCAGATAGGCTCCGAAGCCTTCATGGGCTACACGAGCGAGGAGATGAAGCTGCAAAACGAGGGGCGGAAGATACTGCACAGCCCCAAACTGAAGGTAAGCTGCACATGCGTGCGCGTGCCTGTATTCCGCAGCCACAGCGTGTCCTTATTGATACGCACCAAGGAGAAAATAAGCGTAGCGCGTGCGCGGGAGCTGATAGCCGCCGCGGCGGGCTGCCGCCTTACGGACGACATTGCGAACCGCGTTTACCCCATGCCGCTCGATACGTCCGATCAGGATCTGGTCTACGTCGGCCGCATACGCGACGACATGACGGACGAGCGCGGGCTTAACCTTTGGTGCTGCGGGGATCAGCTGCGCAAGGGCGCCGCAACCAACGCCGTACAGATAGCGGAAATAGTCGCAGGCATATAAGCAACACAAAACCGCCGTACATCATTCGTGGTGTACGGCGGTAAAACATCATTTCACCTTAAATAGCATATAAGATTCACGCAATCGGGCAGGGATTCGTCCACGTAGCCGCTGTCGGCAAAACCTGTTTTTTCATAAACATGCAGCGCGGCGGCATCATCCTTCTTCACGCATACCTCAACATGGTCAAAGCGCGCTTCTGCCTTCAACTGAGCAAGTATCAGCTCCAGCGCGGCCGTGCCGTAGCCCCTGTTCTGGAACCGCTCGTCTATCATGAACTGCTGAAGGTCATAGCCAACGGGTTCATCGATAAAGTCCCGCACAAGTGCAACGCCGACCATCTCCGCATCATTACAAATGCCTATCACGCGCGCATTGCAATCGCGGTAAACATATCCCCGCGCGATTATACCGATCGGCGGCGCAAGGAAGCGCCGCTGCGCTTCGCTCACGCTGAGCCGCGCAATCTCAAGCCAGTTAGATTCGTCAACATCCGTAAGCCTTATCATCAACTCTCCATTATATTGCGTTCAGCGGGCCGCCGCGGTCAACTATGGGCGCGCTCCATTCGCCAAGCTCACCGCCGTATTGCGCGGCAAGGTTTATCACGCGGGTCGTGAGCGCATCCACATCCGCCTTTTTAAGCGAGCTCAGGCGCACAATATCCGCCCCGTAGGCCAATTCACGCTCCGGCGAATAGTTAGGCCCGGCATAGGCAAAACCCGCCTTGCGTGCAGCCTCCGCAAAATTGAGCATTATGCTTTCGGTCGGGAAATACACCGTGAAGGTAACGCGGCGGACTGCACTTATGCAGTCGCCGTGTTTTTTCATAAGCGCAATATGGTCGCGGTTAAGCTCCGTTTGCAGCTTTGCGGCATCCGGATAAAGCAGGGTTTTATACGTGAGCCAATCCGGTTCGTCCGCAAGCCCCGCGGTGCAGTCCATAAGCGGCGTTTTTTCGGCAATGATTTCGCCCCGCTCGAATTCCTCGGCATCGTGAATATAGAAATAATACTGTATCTGCGCGTCTATTTCTATATACCCCGCATACAGTGCGCCAAGCTTTTTTATCAGCTTATCCTTAACGCCCGATGCTATGCTGCGCTCTATCGCGCTGAGCGTTTCCCGCTTTTCGCTGCGGCTTTGGCAGCTTACATACATCAGCAGCGGGCGCGCCGCCCTGTCGGCATCTATCAGCGCCATGTCCGCGCCGAAGCGCGCCATCGCCCCGTCAAGCGGCCAATCGTATTCAAACCATTGCGCGGAATTATCCTTCATCGCCTTATTGCAGCACGGCCTTTATCCTGCGCACGCCGGCACCGGAGGCCTCCTCCTTCTTTATCTTGAACGTGCCCAGCTCGCCGGTATGGCTGGCATGCGGGCCGCCACAGATCTCCTTTGAATATTTGCCCATGGTATACACCTTTACCTTTTCGCCGTACTTATCGCCGAAAAGGCCTATTGCGCCCTGCGTACGGGCTTCGTCAACAGTCATTTCCTCGCAGGTTATGGGTACGTCCGCCTGAATGGCTTCGTTGACCAGCTTTTCAACTTCCTTGACCTCTTCGGGAGTCATCTTGCGCTCAAAGCTGAAATCGAACCTGAGCCTTTCGGTTGTTATGTTGCTGCCCTTCTGCGCAACGCCGTCACCAAGCACCTTGCGCAGCGCAGCCTGAAGCAGATGCGTTGCGGTATGCAGCCGCGCGGTAACCTCGTTTGCTTCGGCAAGGCCGCCCTTGAAGCGCTGCTCCGCGCCCTGCTTACTCTTGTTCTGATGCTCGCTGAACGCGGCCTCAAAGCCCGCACGGTCTACGGTAAGGCCGTTTTCGCGGGCCATTTCCTCTGTAAACTCTATCGGGAAGCCAAACGTATCATAAAGATGGAACGCGGTAACGCCGTCTATTTTGCCCTCCGCAAAGCTGCCCTTCATGCGCTCGAACTCCTTCATGCCCTTCTTTAGGGTATGCTGGAAGCGGGCTTCTTCCTTTGCAAGCTCTGTGGTTATCTTTTCCTGATTTTCCTTGAGTTCGGGATACACATGGCAATATCTTTCTATAACGGCCTCGGCAACCTTGGAAAGGCTGTTTTCCGGTATGCCTATCTGCATGGCGAAGCGTATCGCGCGGCGGATAAGGCGGCGCAGAATATAGCCCTGGTCCACGTTGGACGGGGTAACGCCCCTGGGGTCGCCCAGTATGAAGGTTGCACTCCTTATATGGTCCGCAATTATACGGAAGGCCTTCTTGGTGGCTTCATCGTCATGATAGTTCTTGCCGCTCAGCTCCGCAATGCGGGCAATTATGGGGGCGAAGCCATCGGTATCGTATACGCTTTCCGCGCCCTGAAGGGTTGCAATGGTCCTGTCAAGGCCCATGCCGGTATCCACGTTGCGCTTGGCAAGCGGGGTCACGTTGCCTTCGGCGTCCTTATAATACTGCATGAAAACGTTGTTCCATATTTCAAGGTACTTGCCGCAGTCGCAGGAAGGGTTGCACTCAGGGCAGCACTTAGGCTTGCCGGTATCGAAGAAAATCTCCGTATCCGGGCCGCAGGGGCCGGAGTTGCCGGGTATCCACCAGTTATGCTTTGCGCCAAGATAGAATATATGGCTGGGGTCAACGCCCATTTCCACCCAACGATCGTGCGATTCGGTATCGCGCGGGGCATTTTCATCTCCCTCGAAGCAGGTGAAATACAGCCTGTCCTTATCTATGCCCAGCCATTCTTCGCTGGTGAGCAGTTCATAGCTCCACGCTATTGATTCATGCTTAAAGTAATCGCCAAGGCTCCAGTTGCCAAGCATTTCGAAGAAGGTGCAATGGCTTGCGTCGCCAACTTCGTCAATATCGCCGGTGCGCAGGCATTTCTGCACGTCCGTAAGGCGCTTGCCCGCGGGATGCTCCTGCCCCATAAGGTACGGCACAAGGGGATGCATTCCCGCCGTGGTGAACAGCACAGATGGATCGTTTTCGGGAATGAGAGAGGCGGAAGGAATGACCTTATGGCCCCGTTCTTCAAAGAACTTCAGGTACAGCGACCTGAGCTGATCGGAAGTAAGGTTCTTCATATGTATCGTATATCTCCTTAAATGTTTACAGTTTTGGACCAATAATGAATTATATCCCACACACAGCCGCCTTGTCAACGTGGGGCGCAGGCTGTATAATTTATATATGAAGATTCGTTCGTTTTTTAGCGGCAGAAACCGCCGCATAAGGAAAAAACATACCCGCCCGGTCATAATGCTGAAGGGCGAGCAGGGAAAAAAGCTGCGCCGTGCGCTGATAATAGCCGGTGCTGCGGCCGCAGTCATACTGCTGGCGCTGCTGCTCAGGCCAGAGCCGGTGCTGATGAACAGCGCGGAGATTGCCAACGTTTGGAACAACGGCGTGCTGCGCGTTGGCCTGCGCAACGATGTGCCCGGCCTTGCGGAGGACGGGACGGGGCTTGAATGGGAAATAGCTCAGGCGCTGGCGGAACGCATAATGTCCAACTCCGATGATTACACGGGGGATATTCCCGCGCTTGAGGCGGTTGAAGTATCAAGCATGAGCGTTGGCGCAAAGCTGAGGGACGGCAGCATAGACGCGGCAATATGCCTTATGCCGCGCGGCGCAAGCACAGCATACGCCTATTCCCGCGCGTATTACGACGACCCGTGCTACATACTTGTTAAGCCCGGCAACGAGAACGCGGACATGAGCAAGCTGAAGGTGGGCTGCATACAGTCGGCAAGCAGTTCAAACCTATATGTGCCTTCCGGCGCGACGAGGAACCTGCTTTTCAGCTATTACAGCGACTATAAGGATTCCGGCTACGACACGGCAAACATAACCGGCTACGCATCGTATACAGACCTTTTTGACGCGCTGGACAAGGGCCAAGTGGACGCCATTGCCATAAACGAGCTGATGCTGAACAAATACGGCGAAGGCCGCACATATGCAAAGCATACGGCAGACATTGGCACGCTGCATTACGCCGTGGCCACGCTGAGCGCAAACAGCGCAATAGCCACCGTTGCAGACATGATGCTGTCCGAAATGGGATACTGAGCAAACAATTCAAAAGCCCGCCTGAGCCGAGGCGGGCTTTTTATATGCTTATTTCTTATTTAACATCCTTGCTGTATTCGGCGTTCTGCGCATCGCGCGGGAAAACCACGCTGCCGCCCATTATTGCGCGGCAGATATAGGCAAGATCGGCCACGGTGAGCCGCCCATCAGCATCAACATCCATGCTGAGCATGTCGTTCGCGCCCGCGCCGCCGTCCGCAATGGCCCGGCACAAAAGCACGGCGTCCTTCACGCCTATTGCGCCATCCCCATCAACATCGCCGGTCAGGGCAAGCGACGCCGCGCACACGGCGAGTACCGCAAGCGCCATAAGCGCCGCAATGGTTCTTTTAAGCTTCATCATTCATTTCCTTCCGAAATCATTTGGCAAAGGAGCACGCCGTCCGCCGCGTTCACCTTGCCGTCATTGTTTATGTCCGCAGCGGCAAATTCGGTGCCGCTCAGCACAGCATCACCCATTATATACCTGCATATCAGTATAACGTCCGCAATGTCTATTTTCCCGTCCGCGTTCACATCGCCCTTGATATAAACTTCTTTGGGATTAACGGTATAAAGCTGGCCGTTCATATCCACATATACCACCGTGCCGCGCCCGTAGAAGCTATTATTTAGATTCAGCCTGCCCGCGGCTATCTCCGTCACTATCGTGTCCCCTGCCACATCTTTAAGCTTTCTTACGGTGCCGTTTTCGGTATTGTAGCACATTATGGCATCCGTAACAGACTGTGTGCTGAATTTCCCGTAAACAAGGCTTCTGTCTACCACGGCAAAGGCTGTTGCGTTTTCGGCAATAACATCATTAGCCTGACGCTCCGTACTGTAGGGCGTTGAGTAGATTTTGCCCTTCGTATGCCGAACCTCCGTTCCGTTGACGTTCTGCCCCCAAAGCATACTGTCGTTATAGTACCATTTGCCGTCAATATATGCCATGCCGCAATATATATCTTGCCAGAAGCCGGAATTGGGATGCTCCGTTCCTGCTTCAATCGGCGATGAGCCGAATGCAAGGTTTACGCTGCTATCATCCGGCTTGCCCTCTGTTTCAAAGTGATTTCTCTTTATCTGAGCCCTTGTATTCATGAAATAATCATGTTGGCAATACCCCATATAGTCGCCGTCATTTGTATAATCGCCCGCTTCCAGCTTCGGATCATTCCATGTAACGTCGGAATGATACCATCCATTTTCGGTATTGATTATTAGCCAGCCATGGCGGATATTCTCTGAGGATACAAAGTAGCTGTCTACTTTATATTCAGAGAGCAGGCTCATATATGCCAGCGCATAACCCTGACACACGGCAATGCCGTTTACCAGCGCACCATAGGAATTATGCATATTGCTGTTGGTTAAGGTGTAATCATAGCGCGTATGCAGGGCTAAATAGTCATGTATCGCCAAGGCAATTTCGGTTTTGCTCATGCCGACTGTGCCGTTGGGGAAAAGCGTTTCCTTCACAGCCTGCTTTTCTTCATTGTACGCTTCGCGCATTTGGGCTGCATTTCGCCAAATATTAAAGCTAACCCGCACGTACATATTTGATCCTTGTGCGAAACTATACGATATTTTGTTGTCTTCGTAAATGAACGATTCCGGCACGCTGTTCAAAGCAGCGGAAATTCTATCCGTGATGGCCTTGTTATTCTCATCGGTGTGTTTTATTTTCAAATCAGACAATTCGACGCTCGCCTCGCACTTATCTATAGCATCCTTGACGCGAAGCGCAATTTGCGTAAGCTTTTGCGGCGTAAGCTTGCCGTCGTCAGCTTCGCTGATGAGTGCGGGCGCCCTTGCGGGCATCATCCTATCAAAGTCTATGCCAAGCTGTTCGCCGTAAAAATCGCCAAACTGGAACACGCCGTCCAGCTCGGCGGGGATTTCAATAGTTTCGTTCCCGCTCGGCGCGGGCGTTGCGTCCACGTCTATCAGCGGGGCATCCTCCGCATCCGGTTCGGGTTCGGCGGTCTGCTCGGGTTCAATGGTCTGTTCGGGCTCTATTGTCTGTTCAGGCTCTATCGTTTCGGTTTCGCCCTCCGCAAATGCGCACACGCTGGTTAGCATAAGCGCGGCAAGCATAAGGCAAAGCAGTTTCTTTTTCATATGTGTTTCCCCCTCCTGATCCGAATATTATTCGGGGCCAAGTTTGTTACGCTTGGCCCCAAGGTTCGGGTATGTTCAGTTAATATCAGTTGCCGCGCTTGCGCATGGTCACATATGCCGCGCCGAGCAGCGCCAGCAGGCCGAGGCCGATAAGCATTCCGCCGCCTATTACCGCGCCGTCGTTGCGCTGCGCGCCATCCAGCACGCTTACGCCGTCCGCATTGTCTATCACGGGGCGGGCATTGGCCGCGCTCTCAAGGCCGGGGATAATGCCCGCGGTGGCAGGAGTCATGGTATAGGGATGCTCAACCACGGTTGCGTCGCCCGTGGTAGGCATAAGCACGCCCACGGTAATGCCCGTTGTGCCGCTGCCGCTTATAACGCTGCTGCCCTTGAGCATTTCCTTAAGGTAGCTGATGGGATAGAATATGCGGTACATGCCCAGCTTTTCAAGCGCACCGGGGTTCACAACAACCTGCACGCCGAAGGCGGAGTTTATGACCAAGGTATTGCCGCTTATGTCCACCGCGCGGAGCACGCCCTGCGGCACCCTGTCGTAATAGCCGGCATTGGCGGTTATTACGCTGCCCTGTCCGCTGCGAAGGAGCGTCCAGTAAACCTCGTTCCAGAAGTTATCCTCAGGATCCCTTTCAGGCTCGGTGGGCAGTACGGGTGAAGGCGCGGGAGTGTACCAGCCTATGGCAAATGTCACATCGCTGTTTTCTATTTCAAACTGCAAGCCGCCCGCGGTCTTTTGCGGCACTATGGCTTTCATCTTGCCCTCGCCGTCGGGTATCAGCATCACAAATTCGTCGCCCTTATCGGAATCGGCAGGATAGGGCACGGTCACCTGCATCTTGCCGTTTGCAAACGTTACAGGCTTGCCTGTGTTATCCTTAAAGCTGATGTTTTCATACACAACATCGCCGTTGCCGACATTATTGAACGCGGGGTTCTTCTTAACTTCCTCTTCAAGTGTACCCGGTGCGGCATCGGCAAGCTTGCCCTGCACATCTTCCGGCTTCACCTCGTTCCCTGCGTCGTCCTTATATTCCATTTCCTTGCCCGCATCGGGTATCGGCGTAACCGCAAAGCCCTCGGCATTGGGCGTGCCATCCGGCTTAACGGGGGCTGCTGTTACGGAAACGGTTATATCAACGCTTTGCTTATCGGTTGTGCCGTCAAAATACTTTTCGGTATAGGTAAGCGTTATGGTAGTGGTGCCAAGGGTGTTCAGCAGGCGCGCTTCCTTCGCGCTGTCAACTGCCGTGCCGTCGCTCATGGAGAGTACAACATCGGCATGATTCAGCGCCTTCTTTGCGCCGGACTTATACACGGCGTGTATCTTACCGTCGAAGCCTATGGAGGTCGCTTCCTTCAGCTTGTAATTGTATGCTGTCGGGTTGGCTTCAAGCTTAACGCCTTCAAGCACGTCCACAACGGTGAAGGTGTGGGTATAGGTTATGCCGCCGTTCGCCTTATCGGTGAAGGTTACGGTCTTTACGCCTATTTCCTTGGCGGTGTGGTCGTAAGTTGTGGTCACTTCAACCTTGGTGGAATCGTTAACGTCAAGCGTCTGGTCCGGTGCGCCGCTGCCGAACTTGGTAACGAGCTTTACGCCGCTTAGGTCAAGCGCTTCGCCCAGCTTCACCTTCTCGGGCAGGGCGGGCGATATGCTGTTTTTATAGGTGTCCTCCGCCAGGGTCACGGTAACGGTGGCGGTGACGGGGTTATAGTTCTTGTCGGGTGTGAAGGTGACATCCAGCTTTGCAAAGCCGCCTATGTCGCCAAGGCCAAGGCCGGACTTAATGGTGAACACGAGGTTCTCGCCATCTATGCTCGCGCCATCAAGAATGTTTTCCATATTGTCCTTAATGGCAACGCTCCACTTACCGCTTACGTTGGCGGGAGTAAGCTGCAAATCGCTCAGCGGGCGGGTCTGCGCGCCGGCAAGCATGAACGCAACGCTGTATCCCTTATTGGTCGCGCTCATGCCGGCCTTGTCTATCTCCACGTTAACGGTATTGGCCTTCAGGTTATAGTTCTTGCTGCCCTCGTCGGTCAGCTTGGCGGTCACGCTGTAAGTACCCGCGTCAACGGGAAGCGCATCGTTTTTATTATAGGTAAGGGTATAGAGCGTTTTGCCTTCATCAGCCTTAACGCGGTCATCCTTAACGCCGCTCACCTCATGCGTATTGCCGTCATATATAACGGCAGCGGGCGCGGTGAGTGTGACGTTCAGATCGGCCTTATTCACCTTACCGTAAGCCTTGTCGGCGATACTGTAGCTGTAGTTATCCTTGTCTACGCCGGAAATGGTGTAAGTCACGGTTACTTCCACGTTGTCGCCCGCATCGGCGGTGGCATAAACGCCCTTCGTGGCAACAAGCTGCACATCGTCGCCTGCGATAATGCCGGACGCGCTCATGGTGACCTTCGCGTCGTCGGTACGGCCATTGTAGGTCTTGTCGGCAACGGTCAGGGTAACGGTTGCGGGCAGGGCGGTAATCGTACCCTTCAGCTCAACGAAGGGGTTGATCAGGTTATAGTTGTCCTTGTCCGTACCGGTGAGGGTTATGGGCTTGGTGTTCTTAACGGTCTTGTTCTCACCAACGTTCTTGTCTTCGAACTCGAAAACAATGCCCGTCGTATCGAAGTTGACATCGGTGCCTTCTATTTTATCCTTAAGCGTAGCTTTGTCATAATGCACATACGCTACCGTATCGCCTTTATAGTCTTTATTATCAACTGTAAGGCCGGTCAGGGTAACGTCCTGCTTTTTTATTATAAGCTTCGCGGTGGTGCTGCCGATGTAGTTCGTATCCTCGTAGCTTATCGCCACGTCATACGTGCCGGCATCGCGCGGTTCAGCAACGGTTTTACCATCTTTGGTATAAGTCACGGTCAGCTTGCTAACATCAACGGCATCGCCACTGATGTTAGCCTTGCTCAGGTCTATTCCCTGCGTTTTTCCGTTGAAGGTAACGGTCTTGTCATCTATGCCCGTGATGATAACAGGATCCTTCTCGACAACACTTATAACGAAGGAGATAATTTTATATTCTACTTTGTCCGCCGTTACTTTTACAACTACGTTGTAACTTCCCTTATTATCGGTCGTGATTCCTTGCGGCTTTACGATTATGTTAAGTGTACCGTTGCTCGCAAGTTCTGTGGACACTGCATCAAGCTTAAAATTATCGACATTTTCGCCGCTCAGGGCAGCCTTAATGTAGGTAATAGTACCAGTACCTTCATTCTTTATTGTACCTGTCAGGCTTTCGGGCAACGTTCCGCCAACGCGCACATTCACGCCGACAACGCCGGAGCCTTCAACTTCCCACTTATAGGTGTCAAGAGTCTTTATGGCACTGTTGACTGCCTCGGAGGGATTATGGTTGGCATCGCCTGCCTTGCGGGTATACACATAGTACCACTTTGCAGGCTCAAGGCCGGTAACGGGGCTGGTTAGTTCAGTGCCCTGCTTCCACTCGCTTTCAGCGGGGGTAGCCTGAGTAGTGCTGATTACATATTCCTGTTTGGCAACAATGTCCAGCTCAAAGCTATTGGAAGTTGCGTTCGTGGGGGTAGGCGCGGCAGGCGCAGTTTGCTCAGCCCTTGCTATGTTGAACGTTGCGTCCGCCCAGGTCGTGCGGTATTCAGAAGCTTCGCTGGAGGTAAACGTTACCTTAACTTTATATGTACCTGCTTCTTTAGGAGCAGATTTAAGCTTGTTATTCAGGCTGTCGAAATATTCAATAGTCCGATCCATGCCTACAACTTCTTCAGGGCCGATTTCAGGCGTCTTTGGTGTGCTGTCATAGGTAAAGTTGAGGACGTTGAAGTTTATAATAACGGCTTCCTTCTCCGCAAACACAGCCTTTACCGTCACGTCCGTGCTGCCCATGGTGAAGGTTATCGGGTTAGCCTTCGCTGCTTCTTCCGTCAGGGTTATACCGGTAACTTCCCACTTGACGAACTTGTGGTCAAAGTCACCGGGGTTAGCGGTAAGTTTGACCTTGTCGCCTTCGCGCACGGTGTCTTCGGGAATACCATCAACCGTGCCGCCTTCGCCCGCAGTAACGGTCAGATTGCACGGGGCCTTGGGGGTGATGACGGTGTTGCTTGTTGCAATTGCGCTCGCCTTATGGGTATTGGTTTCGGGATAGTACGCGGATACGGTGTACTCCGTGTTGTACTCCGCATCGAACTCGGTAGCCGTGCCGAACTCGCCGTTGTTAAGCTTGTACTGCGCACCAGTGGCAGCATTGGTAACTTTTATCTTATTTTCTTCGGCCACAATAACGGGTACGTTGGGAGCGTCCTGAGTGGCTTTTTCGACCTTTATCTTCGCAGATTCAACCTTGCCATCAAACTTGTCAGAGGTTACAACAACATATATTTCCTTCCCTACGTCGTCCGCAGTAGGGGCATACTGGTTACCTGTTTTGATAACAGTTTCGCCACGATACCATGTTATGCGTATAATATCTCCCGGCTCACTTACCGCGTTGCCGCTATAACTTGCCTCTATCATCTGGCCGTATACCGCCTTGGCGGGTACGTTGACCTTGCCGTTTATAATAGCCTTGGAAACCTTTATATCCTTGCTCGCGGTCTTGCCCTCAAACGTTGCGGTTATGGTTGCAGTACCTTCGCCAACAGCGGTAACAAGGCCGTTTTCAACGGTAGCAACTTTTTCGTTGTTTGTACTCCAAGCAACGTTGCTCATGTCGGCGTTGGGCTGTGTCGCGTTGGCAGGCTGCGCCTTAACGGTAAGCTTAGCGGTGCTGCCGATTCCGGTTATGCTGTCCGCGCCGTTGATGGTTATTCCGGTTACGGGGATGGAGATGGTAACGGAGGTGTTAGTAACGAGACTGTCGGGTATAAGCATACTCGCATTCGTTGTATTGTCCGTATAAAGTCCATCTGCAAATACTATCTGCGAAGTACCCGCTGTCGTATTTTCCTTGACCTTCAGCTGGAACCTCATGTATTCGCCATATTTTTTTGCGGCAGTAGAACGAGCTGCTGCAAAGGTTATTTCGCCCTGGTTTTTGCCGTTGATAGTGGGTTCTTCAACGATGCAGTTATCGCCGGCATATGATATAAAGTCACCATCCGCATCGGCTAACAATTCAAATACGTTTGAGTCATATTTTACAACAAACTGTATTGATTTGATGCTCGCACTATCATACGCCTTGTTAACATTTACAGATACGGTTATAACGTCACCTATCGTAGCACTTGTTTTATCTGCTACGATATCCACTTGTACCGCATCGCCGTCAGTCGTATCAGCGAATGCTACGCTCATTGGCAAATTGCATACGCTTATTGCCATAGCAATTGCCAAGACAAATGACAAGATTCGTTTTTTCATCTCTGTTCCTCCATCTTTTTATTGAACGCCAAATTTGACATCAAACTTTGCTATATACATGAGTATCAGCGTTGCATCCGTAACATCTATGCTGTTGTTATATGCTACATCAGCTCTCGCTATCTGCTCAGGTGTCAATGTTATCAGCTTTGCTATGTGCTGCAATATCAGACTTGCGTCTGTAACATCAATCCGTCCATCCCCATTCACATCACCATACTCATACCCACCATACGGGTCATCTACATTGGGCTTTGTTATTGGGCTGAGGGCGCCGTTGGCGTCCTTTGTGGCTATGGCCTTGGGCTCTGAGATAATGCTTTGGCTTGCACCCGATTTTTTCATCGTCAGCACCGCCACGCCGCTGCGCATGTCCACGCCGTCGGTATTGGGTGCGGCATTGTGGCTTATAGTTACGCTGCCGCCGTCTATGCTAACCGTAAACGGACAGTCGCTTGCCGCTGCAATATCAGTATACCCGTTAAGCGTAAGCTGCATGTTCAGCCGCTGCAAATCGGCAATGTTCGCCTTGAGCGAAAGCGTAACCGTGCCATCCTTCTCGCTCGTCAGGCAGTATATGGTGGGCGCGCCATCCGTGGGATAGGTCACGCTGTCGCTCACGGTCACAGTGGTTTCCGTGAATGTGCTGCCGGCAGGGGTCAGCGCCGTTTCTGTTTCGCCGGTTTTCTCCGCCGCTATGGCGCTAAATCCCTCGCTTGCTATTTTGTAGCTTGTGCGGGTGGTATTTTGACCTATCACCTTGAACACAATATTGCCTATCACGGTGTTTGCCGCAATGCTCGTATCGCCGCCGCTGATGATACCCGCATTGACAAGCAGTATCTTCACCTTGCCGTCTTTAACGCCGCCGTAGTTGAGCATGCCGGTTCCGCTGCCGCTTTCAGCCGTGTCCTCGTCGGCCTCGCTGCCCAGCAGCGCAGTGTAGGACACGAACTCAAGCACCGTACTGTCGTACTCAACATTGAACTCCGCGCCGCCAAAGCTTGCAACAGCCGCATCAAACTTAACATTGACGCTAAGATAATCACCGTTTGCAAGCGCAGCGTTGCCACCACTCAGGCTTATGGCGATATCTCCCCCCTCGGCAAGCGCAGCGAACGGCAGCACAAACGCCGCCATTATGCACGCGAGCCAAGCTGCTACGATTCTCTGTCGTTTCATGTAATGCCTTTAAACTCCTTATGTATTTGGACCGGAGCAGGCGATGGGCATACCTCCACCACCTATAGTTATATAGTATTATACCCGCAAAAAGCAATATAAGCAAGGTTATTCTGCTCCTTCGCGGGTATTATTCACAAACTGTTGATTTACTTGTTATTTCCTGCCAATTACCTGCGGCGCATGGCGCGGATGGCCAGATAAATAGAGGCTATCCCCGTTATCACAGCCGCCGCGAAAAGCAGCCACATCCAAACCGAAGGCCCGTCGTCCTCCGTTTCGGCAACGGTCACCTGCGCGGCATCCGTCTGCGCCGCGTCCGTCTGCGCGGGAGCGTCTGTCTGCGGTGCCGGGGATTCAGCCGCCTGCTGACTGCCCACGGACACAACGGTTTCGGTAACGCTTGTGCCGTCCTCGCTTATGGCATAAATTACGGCTTCGCCCTCCGCATGGGCTGTCACGCTGCCGCTTTGGTCAACGGTAGCCACGCGCTCGTTGCTGCTGGACCATATTGTGCCGCTGCCGCCGGAAATGGTGGTGTTCTGGCCTATGTCCATTGTAACGTCCGCATTGGGGTTGGCGGTAGCGGCAGGCGCCTGCGTGGTCTGCGCGCTCTGCTCCGGCGCAGCAGTTGGCGCGGGAGTGTTAGTCGCGGATGCAAGCTCCAGCGTGGCGCTGCCCTCGGTATATGCAAGCTCGTTGAGCTCTTCGTCTATTATCATGGTTTCCGTCAGCGCATTGTCCAGCTTTATCTCCGTGCTGCCGTGCGCGCCCTCTTTGGGGCGGAACGTGAGTTTGAGCAGTTCGCCCGGCTGCTTGCTGCCCATAAGCGTGCTCCATATGAATATAACGCTGCCAGGCTCTTCGTCATTGGTGGCGCTTATGCCGCCGGAAACTATCGCCCCATTTTTCACATTGACAAGTTCCAGCATTGTTTCATCATAATCAAGCGCAAGCTGCGCGCCTGCAACGCTTGTGCCGCCACTCAGGCTTACGGTAACGGTTATTGTGCCGTCCGCACCGGCCTCGCCCGCGCTTATGTTTATCTTAGTATCCTCCGCAAGCGCCGCCGTGCCCATCAAAAGCACCGCCGCGGCAACAAGTGCGGCAAGTATTCTTTTCGCTCCGCTCATTCTTCTCCCCTCCGTTCGTACAGATATGCTTATTATATAGTACGCTTCGCGCCTTTGCAACCGCGCTCAGCTTTGGAAAATAATTCTGCACAGCGCGGCAGCGTCTGCAACGTTCAGCCTGCCGTCGCCGTTTATGTCCGCATCGGCGTCGCCCTTAGCTATTTTTATGCAGAGCAGCACCGCGTCGCGCACGTCTATGCGGCCGCTTCGGTCAATATCGCCCACCCTGTACGCGCCTTCGGTTTCGCTCATGCGAACGATAAAGCAATAGCTCTCCGCCGTGCCGTCTGCGAAGGCTATATTTAGGCATACTGTCTCCTCGGTTTCACTCCCGCAGCCGAGCAGCGTTATTGCCGCGCCGCCGTCCGCCGTGCTCCACTGCGCGCTCAATCCGCTCCCCTCTTCAAACGATACGTCCATGCCGGCTATACTTTTGCCAATACTGAGCGCATAGCGCAGCCGCATATCTTCAAACATCCGCACGGCATCCGTGCAAAGTGGGGCATACTCCGCGCTTGCATCGGTGAACAGGCCGACCGTCCGAGCGGTAGTGCTATTGAAAAGCCGCGGCTGAGGATCAAGCCCCGTTACCGTGCCGCTGAACTTTTCTTCCCCGCCGCGGATATATTGCGCACCGTGTGATATGTGCAGCGCAGCGGTTTCGCTCAGCTCTATTGCGCCCGTGTTTATCAGCAGCGCGCCGTCCGCAATGCTCAGCCGCGCACCCGAAAGCAGTTTAAGCGTGACTCCGCGCGGTATGCTCACCGCGCCGTTTACCGCAACAATAGCATCCTGACTTACATGCACCGTATTCGCGCCGGATGAAAGCGCCGCGTTCAGCTCCGCTTCCGTTTCCGCATGGCAAAAGCCGTCCATGCTGCCGTACACGCGCCGCGTGCCATCGCCCGCATATTTGCCGCCGGATGCAAGCATTGCCGTGCCGCCCGCAAATACGCACAGCCCGCGCTCAACTCCGGCCACGTTGCCATATGCTTCATTCGTAAGCGCGGCGCATATATTCAACTCCGCTCCGTTATAAACCTGCAGCGCACCGCGGAGAGTAACTGCCGCGCCAAGCGTAAGCCTTGCGCCACCGTTAACGCGAATAAGCATATTTTCGCCTACGTTCCATGCTTGGTTTATACTAACAGGCGTATTTACATCAATAATGTGTATAATTTCGTCCGAATACGCGCCGCCAAAAGCCGCGTCCATGTCCGCCTGCGAGTTTACCCCCCTTTGGGTATACCGCACCGTTATACTGTCAAGCCCCTGCCCCGTCACAGATGAGCCATCTTCCGCATTTGCCCATATGCGCGCATTCTCATTGCCGAATGTGATACTTGCGCCGTCGCTTACGGTAAGCGCGCCGCCGTTGACCCATATGTTCCCCGTACACGTAAGCGACGCGCCCGGCGCAAGGGTAAGCGAATTGCCGCCGTTTATCACTATTTCAGTGCCATACGGCAGAGTAAATGCCGAATCAAGCGTTACCGCGCCGCGGGCATAAAGCGCAGCATATTCACCGCATTGGGCAAGCAGCGCCGAAAGCTCCCGACCGTTTGAAAAGCGCAGGGCTTCGCCCTGTTCCGTGCCGAGCGCGGCGCCGTTTACGCTTTTGTATAGCTTGCCGCCGCCCGTATATTCGCCGTTCAGAGCATTGAGAGTGCATCCATCGCGTATGTATATACCGCAGTTCAGCCTGAATTCGCCGGACGCATATTCAACAGCCTCGTTTTCAAGCGCGCCGTTGACTGTAAGCGTACTGCCGGATTCGATATATATGCTGCCGTAATTTACAGCCGCGGCGTTTTCGCCTATTATAAGCTCCGCATTGACTAAGTAAACAACTGTCTGTATGCCGATGAGCCAATTTTCATCCAGCGTAATCGTGATACGTTCGGAGTCGGCTGAGCCGATATACGCTTCGCACACAAGCGGCGCGCGCACGCCGTCCCGCTCGTATTCCTCCATATGAGCAGCATAAACAAACGCGGAGAATTCGTCCGCTGCGGCAATATAATGCCGTTCAACCCAGCAGGCGTTCTCCGCGTTCCATTCCGTTTCGTTAACATTGGCCATAAATATCCCGCTAAGCGCCTTTGATGGCGTCGCGGCGCATAAGCATAGAATAAGGCACAAGAGCAGGGCAATGTGGGTACGCATACTTGTCCTCCGTAGGGCTATCATGGTCATGTTGTATTTTGTAGAATATTGTCGATAAATTGATTATACCATACCCGCGCTTTATAGCAAGGGGATATTTATACCTTCATCACAAACTGCTCAAAGGCAATGAGTATTATAAGAAAGCCGAAGTTGAAGGCGGAAAATTCCGCAATGTAGCGACGGGTGCTTCTGGGGTCGTGCTTAACGTATTCGCGGAAGGTGATAAGGCTGGCAAGCGAGGCAATAAGCGTGCCTACCCCGCCCACGTTCACGCCTATAAGCAGCTCCGCATAGTTGCCGGTGAACTGCGAAAGCAGTATCGCCGAAGGTACGTTGCTTATGCATTGGCAGGAAAGCGCGCTGAAAAGCAAAGTGTTCTTTGAAAGCAGTGCGGAAAAGAAATTCCTTACTGCATCCATGCGTGCCATATTGCCCGCGAATATGAAAAAGAACACGAACGTGAAAAGCAGCGGATAGTCCACCGATTCAAGCGCATGCCGATCGGCAAAGAACAGCACCGCTGGAATTATTATAAGTCCTATCCAATACGGTATGCCGCGAAAAACAATCGCTATCGCCAGCGCAAACAGTGCAAGATACAGCGCAGTGCGTTTGCCGTTAAGCTCTATCTTTTCATCGCTTATCATAAGCGGCTCGTTTTTTACGAATATGATGCAGCACAGCGTGATGAGCACAACGGACAATATGAACGGCGGGGCCATTATGCCCATAAATTCGCCGTTGGGGATATTAAACTTAGTGTAAAGATAAAGGTTCTGCGGATTGCCAAAAGGCGTAAGCATGCCGCCGAGGTTGGCGGCAATATTTTGCATAATAAAAGTAAACGCCATATATTTCTGTTTCCCCGTGCTGCTCAGCACAAGGAAGCCCAGCGGCAGAAACGTGAGCAGCGCCATGTCGTTAGCAATGAGCATAGAGCCTATGAACGTTATATACACAAGCGCAAGTATGCTCATGCGCGCCGTTTTGAAAAAATGCACTATTTTGCGCGCTATAACAAAAAAGAAGTTTATATCCTTAAGCGCGCAGACCACAGCCAGCACGCAGAAAAGGCAGCTGAGCGTTTTGAAGTCAAAATAGCCTATGTATTCCTTATCCACGGGCACAAACAGGCTTGTTATCAGCGCCGCCGCGAAAGCGATGAGCATCACCGCATTTTTCCTCGCAAAGCCCCGCGCATTGCTTATTACCAATTCCATATATATCAAGCCGTCGCTTTCTTCAATAAAATACGCCCTGCGCCGCGGCGCAAAGCAAGCAGTATTATACTCCTTCGGTTTCAAAAAGTCGAGCGGATAAATAATTCCCGCGCCTGATTACTGCGCGGGAGTGGCAGCCGCCTGAGCGGTCTGTTTTTTTCGTTTATTTTTGCGCTTTTGCGCTATAAGGCCAAGCGTTGCGCTGCAAAGATAATGCTTGGCATTCTTGGCCACCTGAAAGCTATGCAGCTCCTTTGGCGTCATTTGCGGAATTGCCAAACGCCCGCGGATAAGATCATCCTTTTTCACTATCGTCATGCGGCAGATGAAGCG
>Ga0129310_1000505_pt1 | contig 47041 bp, 40 predicted proteins | sample Go1ome_2_FD_94433 | JGI IMG/M metagenome (GOLD analysis project Ga0129310, IMG submission 94433) | Western lowland gorrila individual fecal microbial communities from Wisconsin, USA - Go1022A metagenome | ecosystem: Host-associated > Mammals > Digestive system > Large intestine > Fecal | place...
ATCACCAGCGAATTCAACTTAAAACAAAACTGACTCCGCTTGAATTGCGAAGCCAGTTCATTGTTTGATTTAATTTTCCATAGGGGCTTTTTTGTGCTGTACGCACAATGTGGGGCGGATCAAGCAGCAGGGCGCTTTTTTGTACTATTTTTTCAATTCATCACGAAGTTCGTCCTTAAGCCCCCTCATTATGATGTCGCGGGCTTTGTGTGCGCCCTCGTGGGACATGGGCGGGGTATCACCCAGCGGATATTCCAGCCCAAGTTTTTCGTATTTCGACTTGCCCAGCGTGTGGTACGGCAGAACATCCAGTGCTTTGATGGTCTTGATATGGGCGAGAAATCTGCCCAGTCTGTAAAGATAATCCTCGTTATCGGTAATATTCGGCACTACCACATGCCTTATCCATACGGGCTTGCCGATATCGCTAAGATACTGCGCAAAAGCAAGGATATTTGCGTTGTCGTGGCTTGTCAGCTTCTTATGACAGACGGGGTCGATGTGCTTTATATCCAGCATCACAAGGTCGGTAGACTGCATCAGCCTGTCAAAAGCCGAAGTATCAGACGCTCGGAAAGTTATGCCGCAGGTATCGAGGCAAGTGTTTATGCCGCGTGCTTTGGCTTTCTCAAAAAGTTCGGTAAGAAAGCCCATTTGCAGGCATGGTTCACCGCCTGTGCAGGTGATGCCGCCGCCTTTGAGGAACTCTTTAACCGAGTCGAACTCATCAAGAAGCTCTTCCGCCGTTACTTCCCTGCCGCCGTTTACCTCCCACGTATCAGGATTATGGCAATAAAGGCACCGCATGGGACATCCCTGAAAAAAAATAACAAATCTGTTGCCGGGTCCATCGACCGAGCTGAAACTTTCTGTTGAATGAATGTGTCCTGTCAATTTATATCACCTTGAATCATCATAACAGCCCTAAACTTTGCATCAGTGTTATAACACCCAGCAGTGCCACGATAACGCCTGCCATCGTAACAGCTATCTTTCCGCTTGACTTGCCGCGTGTTATATCCATAGGGTCGTTGGGGTTTACCAGTATCTCTGCACCCTCACCTGCCTGAAATTCAGGAGGATTGCAGTAGACGCTTTCTGTCTGGGTGTAGGCATGTCCGCCTAACATGTACTGCCATATAGGGGCGTGTACCATGTTGTAGTGCCTGCCTGAACCGCGCTTTGAGTGAAGTCCGATGCAGACCGCCCTGACCTTTTCGGTGCAGCGGCGCATTTTCAGACGCAGTGCTATGGCGGGCGATGCTATGACCGCTCCGCCGATAGCTATGGCGATAGCACTGCCGATGACAGAGCCTATCATATCGGGCAAAAACAAGCCTGCAAACAGACCCGTACCTGCCAGTATGCCGCAGCCTGTCACGACTTTTGCTATGAACTTGCTCTCCTGTCTGTGTGGTTCTGTATCAAGACCTATATAGTGCGATGCAGATGCTATGCAAAATGCCAGCACAGCCAGCGAAAGATTAATGCTCAGCATGCCTGTAAGGAATAATGCAAGCACACCTATACCTATTGAAGTCAGAACCTTTTTAGAATGGGGCTTCGGAGTTGGCTGACTCTGCCGCATATCTAAGTTGTTCGGAATATTTGGCTGCAAATTATTCATCTGACCATAGGACTGAGGATACTGCTGAACGTTCGGCTGTTGGTACTGCGCGTAATTTGGCTGAACGTTCTGCTGCCGATACGGCTGGTAATTCGGCTGACCGTTCTGCTGCTGATACGGCTGGTAATTCGGCTGACCGTTCTGCATCTGCATCATTTCTTCGTGAGTGACCAGCTTAGCGTTGCGCGGGAGTCTTTCACCCGTCATTTGTTCAAATTGCTCTCTGCTCATCTGCATTTTGATTATCTCCTTTTGTCTTTATATTATCTCTTTAATTGAATATATCATTATAAAAAATACATATCGCCGCACCTGTCAGCACACACAGCACAACAACTATTTTTATTAGTGAGGTGTAATTGACACCGATAAAATCTTCAGGATCATTCGGGTCGATGTAAAGTGTCATCTTAGTACCTTTTCTTACTCTGCAATTTTTCGAGTGTATCTTTTCGGACTCGTTATAATAAGCCCCTTCGTAGACATATTCCCATATAGGCGCATAGACCCGTGTAACGACGTTATTATCGCTATTACTGCTTTCAAAAACATCTAAGTCCGAGCAAACGGCTTCAACAGGGTGATTACAGCGCTTTTTCCTCAGGATATTTGAAACAACAGCCGTGAAAACAACTGCCGCCAGACCGCCGATCACAGAAATAAAAGTCATGTTGCCCTTGAGATCATTCCCTCTGATATGAAGAAACAGCGAAGTACCTGCCCCCGCAGACATCAGTGCCGCCATAGACAGCAGAAATACAACATCTGTCTTGTGTTTTGGCATACGGATTATAGAGATCAACAGCCACAAGACCAGCACAGCACAGCCGCACAGCCCGATCAAAGCATTCTTGGTCACAAGAACAATTATCAAAACTGCAACTAATATTATTATACCTAAAACAATAAAGATCATTTTTTTATCTGTCATGATACATATGCTCCTTCATTATTGTCCCCTGTCAAGCTGACGATCTCAGCCTGTTTTTTCTTTTTACCCGAATAATATTTTATCACAACAGGTAGAAAAAGTCAATAATAAAACCGACCGACATTGCTGCCGATCGGTCTTTGTCGATTGATTACAGGCTCTCGTGGAATGTTCTGGAGATAACATCGTCCTGCTGTTCTTTTGTCAGCTTAACGAAGTTTACAGCGTAGCCCGAAACTCTGATAGTCAGCTGTGGGTACTTCTCAGGGTGTGCCTGAGCGTCCAGCAGAGTTTCACGGTTGAGCACGTTTACATTCAGATGATGTCCGCCTTTTTCAGCATAGCCGTCAAGCAGACCGATCAGGTTCTCTACCTGAGCGTCGGTTGGTTCAAAATTTGCCATATTTATCCTTCTTTCAATATTACAACTCGTCATCGTCCTCATCGGGCGCTTTTTCATTTGGCTGACAGCATGCACCTGTACCGCAGTCATTGCAGCGGAAAGTCTGAACGTTCAGCGTGGCGCCCTCTTCTGAGGTCACCTCGCCTGCTTTTACGTTCACATGACCGTCGCCTTTTTCAATGAGTTTGTCGATCATAGCGACCAACTCATCGACCTTCTCTTCTTCGGTCTTGTTATCAGTTGCCATTGTTGAGTTCCTCTGTGATGCTTGCGATGTCTATGTCGCCCATGAACATCTCATCGTCCTTGCCCAGTGCGCCGGGTATGATGGAGAATGTGTTGGAGATACCGTCCTGAGCATGTCTGAAAGGCAGTTTAGCAACGGAAGACAGCGAAGATGCTGCACCGTGAGTATCTCTGCCGTGCATCGGGTTAGCGCCGGGAGCCAGAGGCACACCGATCTTTCTGCCGTCAGGAGTAGAACCTGTCTTCTTACCATAAACAACGTTGGAAGTAATGGTCAGTATAGACATGGTAGGTACACCGTCACGATAAGTGTGATGCTTTCTTATCTTGTTCATGAAGCGCTTAACGATATCAACAGCCAGCTTGTCAACTCTGTCATCATTATTACCGTACTTGGGGAAATCACCCTCAACGATATAATCAACAACGACATTTCTTGCAACATCTATAACGTTGCCTGCCTTATCCTTTATCTCGATATCCTTGCGTACAGGCTTTACCTTAGCGTACTTGATAGCAGACAGCGAGTCAGCAACAACAGACAGACCTGCGATACCTGTAGCGAAATATCTCTTGACATCTCTGTCGTGGAGAGCCATCTGGAGTCTTTCATAGCTGTACTTGTCGTGCATATAGTGGATAACGTTCAGGGTGTTGACATACAGACCTGCCAGCCACTCCATCATGTCATCGTATTTGTCCATAACATCATCAAAGTCGAGGTACTCACCGTCAACAGGTCTGTACTTAGGACCTACCTGAACGCCAAGACGCTCATCAACGCCGCCGTTTATAGCGTACAGCAGGCACTTAGCGAGGTTAGCTCTTGCGCCGAAGAACTGCATCTCCTTGCCGACTACCATCGAAGATACGCAGCATGCAATAGCATAGTCATCACCGTGAGTAGCTCTCATCAGGTCATCGTTCTCGTACTGAATAGCCGAAGTTCTTATGGACATTCTGGCACAGAACTTCTTGAAGTTCAGAGGCAGCTTTGTGCTCCACAGAACAGTCATGTTAGGCTCAGGTGCAGGACCCAGATTGTTGAGAGTGTTCAGATATCTGAACGAAGTCTTAGTTACCATTGGAACGCCGTCGATGGAAACACCGCCGATGGACTCGGTCACCCATGTGGGGTCGCCTGAGAACAGTGAATTATACTCAGGTGTTCTTGCGAACTTGACCAGTCTGAGCTTCATGATGAAGTGGTCTACCAGTTCCTGAGCCTCTTCTTCGGTCAGCACGCCGTTCTGAATATCTCTCTGAATATAGATATCGATGAAAGTCGAAGTTCTGCCCAGCGACATTGCTGCGCCGTTCTGCTCCTTGACTGCTGCCAGATAGCCGAAATACAGCCACTGGATAGCTTCCTGTGCGTTCTTTGCAGGCTTTGATATATCGCAGCCGTAGATCTCACCCAGCTTTTTCAGTTCGCCCAGAGCCCTGATCTGCTCAGCCAGTTCTTCACGAAGTCTGATATTCTTTGAAGTCATTCTTACCAGCGAATTAGCCAGCTGATCCTTCTTGTCTTCAATAAGGTAGTCAATACCGTACAGTGCAACTCTTCTGTAGTCGCCAATGATTCTGCCTCTGCCGTAAGCATCGGGCAGACCGGTCAGTATAGCGGCATGTCTTGCCAGCTTCATCTCAGGGGTGTAAGCATCGAAAACGCCCTGATTGTGGGTCTTTCTGTACTCAGTGAAGATCTTTACGATCTCAGGATCAACTTCATAGCCGTACTGCTTACATGCCTGCTGAGCCATTCTCAGACCGCCGAAAGGCTGGAGCGAACGCTTGAAAGGCTTATCTGTCTGGAAGCCTACGATCTTCTCCAGATCTTTATTAAGGTAGCCTGCATCGTGGCTTGTTATGGTGGAAACTATCTTAGTATCCATATCCAGAACGCCGCCTGCTTCTCTTTCCTGCTTTGACAGTTCCAGTACCTGCTCCCACAGCTTTGTTGTGGCCTCAGTAGGACCTGCGAGGAAACTCTCATCGCCATCATACGGGGTGAAATTCTTCTGGATAAAATCCCTCAGATTTATAGATGTGCTTGACCATCTGCCGGGTTTAAAACCCTTCCACTCCTCATCGAACCAATTTCTTTCCATTTTTACATCTCTCCCTGACTATACAGACATATGCAAAATAACGAAGTCATGCTGCGAAAATCCACACCGTCTGCTGATTGATCGGACGATCTGCCCCGCCCCTGCGGGACACACAATATATAGATCATCTTCTTGTAAAAGAATATCACATTTAGTACACCATGTCAAGGACAAAACAGAAATATTACTTCGGTTTAACATTTATTTCACATGTTAGCGAAGGCGGCAAAACCCCCGATTTTTCGCGGTAATTTTACATGGGGCATGCCATCGGATACATGGCTCTGAATTTTCACGAGTACATTATTCCGTACTATTAGTGCTTGAATGTTAATTTTTTAACGACCTAAATGTGCCATTTCACGAGCTAAAGTGTACTTTTTTAGTACATGATTTTTAACGACTTTTTCCAATACAGAACCGACCATTCAGCCCATGAAAGCTATGTTTTGAGGACTTATTCCATATAACTGACGGTGTCATAAGCAATTGTAAAGTCACAAAGCATGATGTAAAAATTTTAACAATATTTTCACACTCTCAGGAGATAACGGTATCAATGGACAATTCGGATATGTGAATTTTTTGTAAAAGTTATTGCACTCAAAAAAACGGCAGACAGTATCAAAGACTGTCTGCCGTTGATGGCACTTATGAATTATTGGAAAGTTCCTTAAGTTCGCGACCGGTTTTGAGCAGTTCACGAAGTCCGTCAGCATCTTCAGCCGATATCGCATCGCGGTACTCGGTAAGGCGGGCGATGATGCAGTCGATCTCATCAATAAGCGGCTGCCTGTTCATCATAAAAAGTTCAGTCCACATATTCTCGTTCAGCTTGGCAACGCGGGTCATGTCCTTAAAAGAACCCGCCGAGAAGCCTGACTGTTTCAGCAGGCTGGGACTCTTCACATAAGCACTGGACACCACATGCGCCAGCTGTGAGGTGAAAGCGATGATCCTGTCATGCTCTTCTACCGTTGATGTGACTACGCGGGCAAAGCCTATCTCGTAAGCAAGCTGTGAAACTTCGCGCACTATCCTTACAGGCAGTTCGTCAGACGGTGTCATTATGAAGCTGGCTTTCTCGAAGAGGTTATCTACTGAGTATGCAAAGCCTGAAAATTCACGCCCCGCCATCGGGTGACAGCCGAGAAAATGCACACCCTCATCAGCCAGCGGTTTCTCCACCGCGTTGACTATAGCCGCCTTGACACCGCAGCTATCGATAACAGTGCCGCCCTTTTTGAACTTTGATTTATTCTCTATTATAAAGTTAATAGTCTGGGCGGGGTGAAGGCAGACCATCACCACATCACAGCTGTGGAGTTCATCGGCAGTTATCTCACCGTCTATAGCTTCCTGCGCGATTGCGCCCGCAATGGCAGCGCGGTCGATATCCAGTGCAAAGCAGCTGTGCTCGGTATTCTTCTTTATAGCCTTAGCCAGTGAACCGCCGATAAGTCCCAGACCAACTATCGCAATCTTCATTATATGCTCCCTTCCCGCAGCAAAATTAATTGGTTTAATATTTTTACTTTGCTGCGACGAACAATTTCGTACTTTTACTTATTAAAGTATAGCACCATAGCTTCTTTTTGTCAAGGGCAAGAGATTTTTAAGCTAATTAATATTAAATTTTCGTGTTTTTGAACAAAAATGATATTTTGACCAAAAGAGTTAAAATTTTTTATATTTTACTATTGACAAATTAAGCAACATGCTGTATAATATGTCTTGTGAGAAAAAATTAATTTTCTTACGAATTATGAAGGTTTAGGTGATTTGGCGAAGAAGCAGCTTTAGGGCTGCTTTTTTCGTTTATAGGGTGGGATTTTTATAAAGATATTAAATCTTCACGGTTACGGCGGAAGTGCTGAGAACGCTGCATTTGCGGCTCTGAAAGCAAACGGTCATGATGTGGTATCGCCGCAGAATGACTATGACGCAGTCAGTCCGCGTGAGATGGTCGTTAAACTGAAAAAACTCGCCGCTGACGAAAGCATCGGGCTTATCGTCGGGACGAGTCTTGGTGGATTTTATGCTGCTGTGCTGTCAGCGGAAACGGGGCTGCCTGCTGTGCTGGTGAACCCCTGTCTTATGGCGTTCTACCATCTGCCGCTGTTGGGCTACACAGGTGATATCTCTGAATTTATAGGACTTTTCGGTGAACTTGAAGACCTCGACAAAAGCCGCATCTGTGCCATTATAGGGGGCAGCGATGAAGTTGTTACCACACACAGCTTTACTCGCGGATATCTGGGTGAAGAACGAGTGACAGTCATACCCGCCGGCAAGCATTCGGGTGCAACTCTGCCTTTGGCAGAATATTTCGGCAAGGTGATAAAATAACGGCTATACATCTTCTTCATCGAGGGGAAGAGGTATCTCAAGACCAACTCTGCCTGCGGTCTTTGATGGGAAAACGCAGGTCACATACTCCCAGCCGCCGTATGCGGCAAGGTCATCGGTGACGGCGCGGATATCATCGATGCGCACGCCTTGCAGCAGCTTCAGTTCGACCAGCAGTTCACAGCTATCCTCCAATACCTCTATATTCTCGACCTCAGCGCCGATGCCGTATTCTGAAAGGTAATCATCTATCACGCAGCCGCAGACCGCTTCCGGGTCATCAAGCTGTTCGCCGTCTGCCAGACTTTGGCGGACGGCTTTTTTTGTGCCGCTGCGGTCAAGCATTTCGGCAAGCGCGTCCCTGTCCCAGAGAATAACACCGTTTGCTTCGGCAAGGCGCTTGGCAGGTTCGGTAAAATAGCTGTTTGTCATAACAGCGCCGACTTCACAGCCATATACTGCCAGACCGCCAATGACCTCCTGTATCGCAGAATTATTGACCTTTTTCTCGTAGCGCTTGCACTGTACTGCATAGCTTACATGGTTCTTTTGTGCGGTGATATCCACCCCGAAATCGCCGCTTGCCTGCGTTACCCTGACATTCTTGAAGCCGTTCGCACGCAGTATGCCTGCGCAGGCGTACTCAAATTCATGTCCGAACATCACATCCAGCTTTTTAAGAGTCATGCGCCCCATTTTACGAAGCAGCGCACTGCCTGCCGCAAGCACAAGCGCTGTCAGAACGGTGTATGGCAGCAGCCGCAGGAAAACTTCCCTTTTGCTGCCTGTCACAAGTTCAGCCGCGACAGTCACGGCGATAGTCCCGCAAAGCCATAAAACTATGCGTATGATACGCTTTATGCCGCGCCACATACTGCCGCCCCCTTTCCTGATGATACTATAATTATAACATATCAGCGCAGGCAAGTCAAGCGAGCGGGTGATTTTTTGGACTTTATTTCTTTTTAGTAAGCAGATATGCCTGTGCCGCGCAGATAAACGGATAGCTAAGCAGACGGGTCAGTTGATCTTTGGTATTCCAGTTTCGGTCATGCCAGCCTTTGCAGTCCTTAGTTTCAGGGTAGAAACGCTGATACCAACCTGACGACATGCAGAGCAGCTGGTCAAGTATGACGATATCGTAGGCTTTCTCGACATACAGGAATGCCATCAGACGCTTGAACCCCTGCCAAAAACTGAGTTTCTCCCGCTTGATTCGGTCTGCGTTGTCTTTCATCGCCCACACGGTATACCCGCCGACTGCCGCCAGAAGAAAATGTGCGACAAGACGCTTTTTCAGCGGAGGTACAGGGTGGTCTTTGGCGGCTTCAAGTATATCTTTCGGCAGAAAACGCAGGACGAGTTTCGGGTCTGAAAAGGCGGGTGCTGCCATCACTGTAACGGTCATTATCGCGCACAAGCCAAGAGAATTTCTTATCGTTCGTTTCATGGTGGTCACTCCTTTATTCGGGTTAGATATAACTAATTATATCATCGCGCATATATATTTGTCAAGACGAGAAAATATTGACAACAGCGCAAAGTCGTGATATACTTTACTATAGCAATCCGCCTTAAAATTCAGACATAATCCAGTCACAAAACCTATAAATCCCAGCTTTTGCGACCGGATTTTGTGAATTTAAAAAGTTGGATTGCTATAATATAAAGAGAAAAACAAACGGAGAGTGACAAAATGGAAATTCTGAAAATGCTTTCAGCGCCGCTGATAGGCGCTGTCATCGGGTATTTCACCAACTACATCGCAGTGAAGATGCTGTTCTTCCCGCGTCATGAAGTGAGGGTGTTCGGCAAAGTACTGCCTTTCACGCCGGGTGCGATACCAAAAGGCAAACCGCGTCTGGCTAAGGCGGTGGGCAATGTGGTCGGCAATAATCTGCTGACAAAAGACGACATAAAAGCGAAACTGCTGGGCGGTGAGATAGAACATCGTGTGACTGAGGTCATTACCGCAGAACTGAAAAACAAGCTGAAAGACGAGATATGCAAGCTGACCCACTGCGAAGAAGATGTCTATGAGGGCGGCAAAGTCAAGCTGAGCGAGATGCTGAGCAGGCAGATAGTCGATGAGATATCCGCTTCACAGCTGCCTGAGATAGTTGTTGAGAAGGCTAATGAGTCCATCAAGGAAAAGATAGGCAGTTCGATGATATCAAAGCTGATATCCGAAGAGAGGATACATTCACTGACTGCCCCGCTGGTGGGCAAGATACGCGGTATGATAGACCGCGAGGGTATGGGCTGTGTTCAGCCTGTCATTGAGAGCAAGCTGACAGACGGCGGCGACAAGACGGGTCTTGAACTGCTGGAACTTGTAAAGGTCGATGAAGAGCGTCTGGCGGAGATGATAGGAAAAGTTTACCGCAAAACTGTTGACAAGTACGTTGACAAACTGTTTGAGAAGCTGAACCTTGCCGCAATGGTCGAGAATAAGATAAATGACATGCCGATAGATGAAATGGAACGGCTGGTCATAACAGTGATGAACAAGGAACTGAGCATGATAGTTAATCTTGGCGCACTGATAGGCTTTGTTCTGGGACTTTTCAATCTGATCATAAAATGACAGCGTGGGGCACTTCCGCAAAACAGCGGGAGTGTCTTTTTTTGTACTGAAATGTTTCCAATATCTTAACGGTTGACAAAGTCTGTATTTTGTTGTAAAATGGTATAAAAACAAAACGTGTAAAAAACGGAGGACAAACAATGAAAAAGAGAAAAATATTCGCTTTTATTACAGCGATGGCAATGACCTGCGGAGCGCTGCCCGCTGTATGTGCAGAAGATGCCGAAAAAAGCGGCTTCATCGCCTCACTGGGACTGGCTAACAGTGACCTGAGTCTGCAAAGCTGGCAGAGCAAGGTACAGATAGACGAAGGGCAGAACACCCTGAAAGTTACCATGCCGGCCGACAACAAAGGTGGAAAAAGCACGATGAACGGTCTGGGAATGTTTGTAATAGACCTGAGTGACTGCTATTTTGAAGTGGGCGAAGTCAGTGTTGACAAGGTCGTTATTGATGGCAAAGATATCGCACTGGACGGCGAGAAGATAATATACGGTGCTGATGACGGCACTGACAATGACAATTTCAGGATAGAACTTTTCTCTGTCTTTGGCGAAACTAAGGACTCCCCTGCTTTTGATGCGGGTAATACTACTATCACCGAAAGTGCGGAAGTGACTTTCACCGTCAGGAGAGATGGCTACAGCGGCGGCGATAAGACAGTCTTTGGCAATGTCATCAGCGGCAGAAAGCAGTTTTCCGACCAGCCGATGAACGGATATACGATAAGCGCAAAGCTGAGCGGCGACCCCGAAGCACAAAGCTATGCGGGCACATCTGATGATAGCTTCAGTCTGTCATTAAAGCGCGGCATTTACGACATCAGCTTTGCAGGTAAAGGATATGTCACAAAAGAGTTCAAGGGTTTCAAGTTCGGCAAAAGAACGCGCCCCGAAGAATTTCAGGATATTGAGCTGTGCAAGGTCGGTGATGTCAGCGGCGACAACAAAATAAACGTGACAGATGTTTCAGCAACAGCAGGCTACGTGAAGCAGGTCAGGGGCTTTGCCGATGACTATCAGACTAAGGTCGCTGATGTGAACAACGACGGCTCAGTGAATGTCACCGATATATCTAAGATCGCGGCACATGTCAAAAACGTAAAAAAAAATTTTTGAAAAAAATCGAAAAAGGGCTTGACAAATCCACAGATATAGTGTATAATATTTAAGTCGGTTGACGATGAACTCGCTGACCGATGGTAAGCTGATATGGCTCAGGTGGTAGAGCACATCCTTGGTAAGGATGAGGTCCCCGGTTCGAATCCGGGTATCAGCTCTTGCTCTCGAATACGGGGGCTTTTTTATTGAAATTGCGCTCAGTTCGGGCGTAAATACGGTCGCTGATATGGCTCAGGTGGTAGAGCACATCCTTGGTAAGGATGAGGTCCCCGGTTCGAATCCGGGTATCAGCTCTTAGCCCTCGATTTTTTTCGGGGGCTTTTTCTTTTGCACTTGAAAGATCGCTTCTGATGTGGTATAATATGTAAAAAAGATCACAGTGAGGTGCAGATATGATAAGAAGAGCGCAGGAAAAAGATATACCGCAGATAATGTCACTGCTGAGGCAGGTTTGCAAAGTACATGCAATGGGTCGCCCCGACCTTTTTGTTGACGGCGGTACTAAGTACAGCGAAGATGAACTCAGGGCAATACTTGCCGACGACAGCACGCCTGTTTTCGGCTGGTGCGATAAGGAAGATGTTTTGCGCGGCTACGCTTTCTGCGTGATAAAAGAGCCGACTTCCGACACTGCCACCACAAACATACGCTCGCTGTACATAGATGACATATGCGTTGATGAAAATGCACGCGGCAGGCACATCGGTAAAGAGTTATATGAAGCTGTCAGAACTTTCGCAAAAAATGCAGGCTGTTACAACATCACCCTGAATGTCTGGGAGAAGAACCCCACAGCGCGAGCTTTCTACGAAGCGATGGGCATGACGGTGCAAAAGACCTGCATGGAGTGCATACTGTAAATATGTCGTTTACTATAGCAATCCAACTTTTTAAATTCACAAAATCCAGTCGCAAAAGCTGGGATTTATGGGTTTTGTGACCGGATCTTGTCTGAATTTTAAGGCGGATTGCTATAAAACACCCGCAGAACAGCCATTCTGCGGGTGTTTTTGTCATCTGAGTTTTGTGTACCAATTCAGTTCGGTACGCTTGTGCTTGTCGCCGCGCTTGTATATCTTGCCGCTCTCCGCCTTGCGTGTGCGAGGGTTCAAACCACCCCATGTGCGGCGATGCTTGGCGTCCTCTTTGCGGCGCTCACGGTAACTCATTTTTTCGTAGGGTACGAACTTTTCTTCCATATCTTACCTCCTGCGGGAATGCCCGTGTTCCTCCGATTCACCGGCCTTGAAGTTGTAAATAGGCTTTATGACCTCTTCAACTGTGCAGGTATCACCGATGTTGTTGACGATATCTTCCATATTCTTATACGCCATCGGGCTTTCGTCAAGAGTACCTGAGTTAACAGATGTGCTGTAGATGCCCTTCATTTCGCGCTTGAACTCTGTCAGGGTCAGCTGTGCCCTTGCCGCCGAACGCGAAAGCAGTCTGCCTGCGCCATGAGGTGCAGAACAGTTCCAGTCGGGTCCGTCACGCATATTTATGGGTATCAGCAGAACTTCACCCGCTTTTGCCGAAACAGCGCCCTTACGGAGTATCATGCTGTCGGTGTCGATGTAGTTGTGCAGTGTGGTGAACTGCTCTGTAACATGCAGACCCATGCCGCGAATTATCTCATCCATCATCGCCTGACGGTTCAGGGTAGCGAACTGCTGGACTATCTTCATATCGTGGATATACTGCTCGAACAGTTCGCCCTCAGTGTAAGCCAGCTGTTTTGGGACATCGGTACGCTTGGTGTTTTTAAGCGTTGTTATCTCCTGCTGTATCTGCTTTTCCTTGCCTTCAGCTTTCAGGCGGGCGATAAGTTCGTCAATGTCGGTCTTTGAACAGCCGTTAAGACGCTTGTATGCTTCCTCCTGATAGTATTTTGCCACCTCAAGACCCAGATGGCGCGAACCTGAATGTATGACGATGTATATCCCGCCGTCACTTCCCTTGTCAGCCTCGATGAAGTGGTTGCCGCCGCCCAGCGAACCCAAGCTGTGTATCGCCTTGTTGTGGTCGATGTGGTCAAAGCAGTACAACTCGGTCAGATCGACTTTTGCGTTGAAGCGGTGGGGCTTCTTGCGAATATTGAAGCCTGATGGTATCTCGCGGTATATCAGCTTGTCAAGCTGCTGTACTTCGATGTGCTTCTCTTTCAGTCTGACAGTTTCCATACCGCAGGAAATGTCAACGCCCACCAGATTAGGCACAGCCTTATCGGTTATGGTCATGGTAGTACCGACGGTGCAGCCTGCACCCGCATGTACATCGGGCATTATGCGCACACGCTGACCCTCAGCCATCGGCTGATTCATAAGTTCTATTATCTGTGCGATGGCAGTTTCATCGCATATATCGGTAAACACCTTCGCGGTGCCGTATTTTCCGTTCAATTCAAACATATTATTCTCCTTTGTTGTCTTGTCAAGTTATGTAGATTTACAGTGTTTATCTTATATCACGCTAATCAAGTATTTTACCTTTACAGCCCAAATGAATATACAAAAAGGCACGCCCCCACAGACGGGGAACGCGCCGTAAACTCGGATATTCGGAGCCTTTGCGAATTATCGCTGACTGTATCGGCAAGTCACCTGTCTTATGGAATTATTGGCTGTAAAATTTTTGTCTGTACTGAAATAACTGTTTGTTCTTTTCATCTGACTCACCTTCCTTTCTTATTTTCAACTTGTTGTCCTCTTGACATGGCTTATTATAGCCGATTTTCTCCGATTTGTCAATAGGTGATGATATAATTTTTTCTGCGAACGAGTGACAGGTCTGAAAAAACTGCGCAACCAAACCATAAAAAGGTCACAAACGCCCGATTTTCCACATAATCACCTTTAAGCACAATGGCTTTTTTGTGCGAAAGTATAATTGACTTTAAAAAGCCGATGTGGTAATATATATAAGTGCCATACGGACATTGTGGGTCGTTATGGCTGATCGAGAGGTAATATATGCTGAAAAAACAACTCAAAACTTTCAAGAAATACCGTTTTTTACTGCGCGAACTGGTCAAAAAAGGTATCAAGCTGAAATACCGCCGCTCTTATCTGGGCATTTTATGGACGCTGCTTGAACCGCTGCTGACCACTTGTGTGCTGACCATAGTCTTTGGCACATTCTTCGGCAAAGACGACAAGACTTTCCCTGTATATATACTGACGGGCAGACTGTTATACAGCTTCTTCTCAACGGGTACGAAGTCGGCTATGAAGTCTATAAGGCAGCATGCGGGCATGATAAAGAAGGTCTATGTGCCAAAATACATCTATCCGCTTTCCAGCGTACTTTTCAACTTCGTTATATTCGCCATATCGCTTATAGTACTGGTGGGTGCGACGCTGGTATTCGGTGTATACCCGAATCTCTGGGTGCTGACAGCGATACTCCCGCTGACGATGCTGCTGCTGCTGACATTCGGTGCTGGCATGATACTTTCAACGCTGTCGGTATTCTTCCGCGACCTTGAATATCTCTGGGACGTTGCGCTGATGCTTATAATGTACACCTGCGCCATCTTCTACAAGGTGGAAAAGCTGGGCACTTATCAGTGGGTGTTCAAGATAAACCCGCTGTTCGCCATCATCAAGGATTTCCGCGCTGCTGTTTACGGACAGAACATGTTCCATGAACCCGCATGGGTGATAATGCCCGCTGTGTTGAGTGTTCTGAGCGTTCTGGTAGGCGTGCTGATGTTCAAGAAAAATCAGGATAAATTCATACTGCACATATAAAAATATGCCCTCTTTGTCACAAGCAAAGAGGGCATTTACGAAAGGATAACATAATGGCTAAATATGCGATAGAGGTCAACGATGTTGGCATGAAGTTCAACCTGAGTCAGGAAAAGCTGGACAGTCTGAAAGAATTCGTTATAAAAATGCTGAAAGGCGAACTGAAATACAACGAGTTCTGGGCGCTGAAAAATGTGTCGTTCAAAGTCGAAAAGGGCGACCGTGTGGGCATTCTGGGGCTTAACGGTGCGGGCAAGAGTACCTTGCTGAAAGTCATAGCCGGCGTTTTCAAGCCCACTGAGGGTCAGGTCATAAGACACGGCAGGCTTGTGCCGCTGCTGGAACTTGGTGCAGGCTTTGACTCGCAGTACACCGGTGCTGAAAACATATATCTGTACAGTGCGGTGCTGGGATACTCAAAGGAATTCGTTGACGAAAAGTTCGATGACATAGTTAAATTCGCTGAGTTGGAGAAGTTCATTGATGTGCCAATAAAGAACTATTCTTCGGGCATGAAAACAAGGCTCGGCTTTGCAATAGCCACGCAGGTCGAACCCGACATACTTATACTTGATGAAGTCCTGTCGGTCGGCGATGCTAAATTCCGCAAAAAGAGCGAGGCTAAGATAATGAGCATGTTCAAGTCGAATGTGACGGTGCTGTTCGTGTCGCACTCGCTGGAACAGGTCAAGCGTATCTGCAACAAGGCGATACTCCTCGAACACGGTCAGCTGATAGCTGCTGGCGACATCGATGAAGTTGCCGCCATTTATGAAGAAAAGACTAAGTAACGAAAAAGACTTCTTCCAACGCGAAGAAGTCTTTTTTATCATTGCTGAACAGCTTTATTTAAATTAGTGCTGAACAGCTTTATTTAATTTAGTGCTGAACAGCTTTATTTAAATTAGTGCTGAACAGCTTTAAATTCATCGGATAATCTCAGCTTGCCTTCTGCCAATTCCTTGTGAAGTTCTTCCAGCGGGACAGGTTTGCTGAAAAGATAACCCTGTGCGCGGTCGCAGTTGATGGAAGCCAGAAAATCGAACTGTTCCCGTGTTTCAACGCCCTCAGTAAGGCTGACCATATCGAGGGTCTGGGTGAGATTGACAATGTTCTGTATTATCGGGCGTGTCTTGGGATTGTTCTCAAAACCGCGCAGGAATTTCATGTCTATCTTAAGAACATCGAAGCTGTAGTCTTTCAGCACGTTCATAGAAGAATAACCGCTGCCGAAATCGTCCAGCCATACCTTATAGCCCAGTTCACGCAGTTTTTTCATAGCTTCCTGCAAAGATCCCTGATTATCGGACAACGCGCTCTCGGTTATCTCAACATCGAGAAATTCGGGCGGAACATTATACTTCTTCGCCCGCGCATCCAATTCACTTACGATATCACAAAGTTCAAAATCCAAACGCGAAAAGTTCAGTGACACGGGCACAAAAGTTTCGCCGTTATCGGTAGCGCGTCGGTAATCGCGGCAGACATTGTCGATTATGCAGATGTCCAGCTTGTGTATCTGCCTGTATTCCTCCAGTATCTCAATAAATGCACCGGGCGGAAGAAGACCATACTGCGGGTCGTCCCACCTGGCAAGTGCTTCAAGCCCGACTATATCGCCCGTCTTTGTGGATACGACAGGCTGATAGAATACTTTGATATGTTCACCTGTGATGGCGTTGTCGATGCTGTTGACGATGTATTGCTTGAGCTGGAATTTGTCCTCAAGTGTCTTATCGTAGAAGCGGAAATTGCTGTAAAAGTGCTTTTTGATGCTGTTGCATGCAAAACGCGCTCTGTCACATGCAAGGCTCGGGTCAGACTCTTCGCCTGCGGGCTTGTACGCGCCGCATTTTAACTGAAGATGCACTTCGTCCTGCATGCAGCTGACTTCATTTGAAAGGCGTTCGGCAGTAGCTTCACAGCCCTCGTCACTGGTCAGAACTACAAAGTGATCGTCCGAATATCTGGACACAAGCGAGTTCGGGTAGGCATCGACGATCATATCCGCTACCTTTTTCAGAAGTTCATTGCCGCCGTGAAAACCGTATTTCTCGTTATAAGACTTGAAATTTTCAATGTCAAAAAACAGAAAAACTACCTTATCCCTGTCAGTTGTCACATAATTCATCAGCTTCTCAGCTTCGCTGCGGAAGTAGACCATATTGTGGATACCCGTAAGTTCGTCATGCACCGAAATGCGGCTGAGATGGGCATTTACCTTTTGCAGGCTCTCCTCTTTGAGCGCCTGAGAGAGTGTCTTATTATAGTTTGAGATACAGAACATCATGGTCGAGAGCCACATGGTAAAGCTGTTTATCTGTGAACCGAGAGTCAGTCCGACCTCACCCGTATTAACTGCGACCATGCTATTCAGCCTGAGGAAAAAGTAGACATACGAGGTCGTGAGAATACCAAATCCCACTATCGGGCGCCATGTCAACAAGCAGACAACGAACAGTTCCATCGTCAGAAAAGTGAGTATCTGCTCACCTTTAGCGTAATCGTGCATCGATATCTTGATGCCAAAATAGATGCTGACAAGCGAGAAGACCCATTTTATCGCAAAACCTATCTTTTTATTATCTGTCTTCCCCCGCACGTAACGCACCGCAAAAATAAGCATCGCAAGACCTGATGCAAGCAAAATGAAATAATATAGGTAGTAATTTTCAAAAAAATAAGATAGTCTGTCCTGCAAATTGTTAACGATTATCGTTTTTGTCAAACGAATTATCATCCATATCTCCAGCACGATCACAATGACGGACATGTAGATGCTCGCTTTCATATTTGTGCTGTAAAAATAGTTCTTGACATACTCGCTGTGTGGTCTGAACCCCAGCATCGTCAGCATTTTATCAGTAAATTTAGGTTTATTATCCATATTTAACCACCATTCATTCTAACAAATACCTATAATTAATTATATCTCAGATGAATGTGTTTGTCAAGAATGTTTGGTTAATCGCAAAAAAGAATATGCAGACTGCACAAATTTAATATTTTTTTCACAACATAAAGCCGAATTTTTCAAGCATTTATTCGACTGAGTTTCTTTTCAGAACAACACTTGCCGTCACGATAAGCGAGATGACACATGCGATGACCGCACCGAATACTCCGCCACAAGTGTCCAGAATAACGTCCTTTACCATGCCTGCACGACCGGGAACGAATATCTGATGTAACTCGTCAGTACAAGCGTAAAAGCATGTAAATCCGACCGCCGCAAGCCATCGCAGAACACGTTTATTCAACCTCAGAAAAGCACTGAAAGCAAGGCACGCGAGCAGTGCATACTCAGTAAAATGGGCACCTTTGCGTACAAATATCGTCAGCATCTCCTTCATGCCGTGTATCTCGTCAGGCGACTTTGTTTCAAGGTCGTCAACCAGCACGCGGATAAGAGCATCAACGATACCACCGCTCTGCTCAGTGCTGTCATGTCCCGGAAAGCCCGAAAACACGAAAATAACGATACACATCACCGCCAGAAGTGACCATCTTATGACAAGGACTGTGCGCTCAGACATGGAAATTCTCCTTAACATAATCCATAAGTTTGTCATGTTCATTTTCTGATACTTCATCTATGACAGCATCAAGGGCAAAATTGAGAACAGTCTTTATCTCAGCACCCTTATACCCCATTGACATGACATCGTGACCATTAATTGCGAGATCTGTGACCTTAAGACAGCACATATCAGCCTTTATCTCTTCACCAAGACGAGCGAGTTCATCAAGTTCTGCCAGCTTTTCGGCACGCATATAGTCGGATTGAGCAAGAGTATCAGCGCGGCGGACTTTAAGCCATGCTTCAAAGAAATCATAATCATATTTTGCTATAAATCGCTTAAGCGAACGGCGTTTCGGCGGGACACGGTTATCATGTTCGCGCACAAGTGAAGTCACCATATCAAGGGTCTTCTTTGAGCTTTTCAAACGAGTGAGCACCTGTTCAGCGATATCTGCACTTGCCAGCTGATGGAGCTTGAAATGATCCTGACCGTCCTCATCGGTGGTCTTTTTCTGCGGCTTGCCGATGTCGTGAAACAGCATTGTAAGGCGTAATTCGTCATTTGGTTCAATGCTTTCGACACTTCGGCAGATGTGCTCATACACATCGTAGCAGTGGTGGATATTGTTCTGAGCACAGCCGATACAAGGCGCTATTTCGGGAATGATAAGCGCGATCAGATCACTGTATTCAAGAAGGATCCTGCGTGCAGCTTTGCCGCAGATCAGCTTTTTGAGTTCGGTAAAAATACGTTCAGCAGAAATTGCGTTTAGCAGATGAGCCTTCTTTCGCATCGCCAAAGATGTATTTTCTTCTATAGAAAAGTCAAGAACCGCCGCAAATCTAAGCGCACGCATTATCCTCAGAGCATCTTCCTCAAACCTTTCCTCAGCTTTGCCAACGCATCTGATAACGCGCAATTCAAGGTCTATTTCTCCCTCAAACATATCAACGATGCCTTCATCAGGATTGAAGCACATCGCATTGATCGTAAAATCCCGCCTGCGAAGATCCTCGCGAAGCTCAGTTTCAAATTTTACTGTATCAGGTCGTCTATGATCGGTGTATTCACCATCACTTCGATAAGTTGTTATTTCGACAGGCATGTGTTCAGACATCACAGTAAGAGTACCATGCTTAAGACCTGTTTCAATGGTGTGAAAATTATTGAATATCCTGACCATCTCCGAAGGAGTGCAATTAGTGCAAACATCGTAGTCATGGGGGGATTTATCCATCAGACTATCTCTTACACAGCCTCCGACAATGTATGCTTCATATTCATTTTTTGATAGCACATCAAGTACAGCGGATACATATCTTGGTATTTTTATGTCCATTTTATCTCCCTTCTCTGTTTTTGTATTATATTAAAAGTCAGCAATAATCGGTCATATCGTCACAGCAATAATTAACTATGAGAATTAAAGCAATTTATGATGAGCATTCTATAATGAAAAGACGTGCTGTATAAGGCTTGTCAAAACGAAGAGAAAGAGTCCGATTATTGGGATAATATCGATATCTATAATTGTTGAATGACGGGTAAATGCAGGATATCTCGGCATTTTCAGGCACATGTCCTGTCAGAGGTATCATGCAGTGGTCATCACCTTCACGGCGCCATACAGCAAGATAGGTCTTGCCTTCCGACTTAAGTCCGAGCACTGACCAATTATCCGAGAATTTGGACATTCCCAGTGGAAAGAACGGAACAGCAACCTTGATATCGGTGCGAATATTCTTATAAACGCCGATCGCTTCACGCACAAGTTCACGGCGTTCAGCTGAAAGATCAGCCAGATCACCGCTTTGGTGAATTCGCAGAAGCATAGCGTTGACCATATTGAAAACGACCTCTTCGCGGTCACCGTTCGTAAGCGGGTAACTCCACACAGCAGCCTGCTCAGGGCACAGCGCTGAGGGCGCATTTGCGGCGATAGTCGCATATTTTCGGTAGTCGTCCTGATCTGAGGTCGATTGTATCGAACAGCGCGAAAGCATTGCGTAGTCCATTCTCAGACCTCCGCTGGAGCAATTTTCGACTATTAGACCCTTATGTCGGTCAAAAACCTCTTCCAGCCACGCTAAATAGGCTTTTTCATGTTCCATCAAACCATCACCGAAGCTGTCAGAACCAAGTTCGGTACCTATTCCCGGTTCTATGTTATAGTCCATTTTTATGTACCCGACACCATATTCTCTGACCAGTCTGTCGATAACTTCATGACAGTGTTCCCGCACCGCAGGATTGCGAAAATCCAGCTGATAGCGGCTTCTGTCAAACACTCGCTTACCGTGTCGTACAAAGAACCAGTCGTCTGGCAGTTTATCGGCAAGAGGACATTTTATGCCCATTACTTCAATTTCCAGCCAAACGCCCGGAACTAACCCTTTTTTGCGAATATAGTCAGTGACTTCCCGCAGACCATTCGGAAACCTTTTTCGACTCTCCTGCCATTCGCCTACCCAGTCCCACCAGATGCCGTCGGCATACCAGCCTGCATCTATGCAAAAATATTCACATCCGACATCAGCCGCTGCATCAATAAGCGGGAACTCTTTTTCAGCAGTCGGGTCAGCCCACAGACAGTTCATATAGTCATTAAAAATAACAGCTAAACGTTCATTATCGCGGTTTTTGCGACGGATAAGCCGGCGGTATCGTGTCATTTCCGCGACCGCTTCATCTAATCCGCCGCTAACAGCACACACGCCGCAATATACAGATCTGAAACTCTGATCAGGTGCCAGATCTTTCGACCAGTGTGACTCGATCTCACTTGGACCGGACAGCTGCAAATAAAGGTGACCCTCGCGGTCGGAAATCTCCCAGTGCCACGAACCGTTGTGTTCGATCTGCCACATCAGTGCAGAACCAACTTCGGAATTCTCAACATATCCCATCGGAATATATTCCTTCGACGACCAGTTGCCCACGTTCGTCACCCCCAGCACCTTTGAAGAATGCTGAAAATTCGGGTTTTGCGCCAATCCCAGACCGACCTCTTCCAATCCGCAGAACTGCCATTGCAGTTCACGCTGCCACGAATTGTGACATATTCCAATTAGTATTTTTTCATTCTGCGGCAGTAAACCTTCTTTTTCAAGACCTGTCAGCGAGAACGATGAAACATACTCTATCGTCCATGTTTCTGTACCACAATTATTGACATCAGTCCATGTTCTGACTACCTGTGTACCATTATAGAACTGCATATGAGATACAGTTTCAAGTCCTGTTTCCGCATCAAAACATGTGATCTCCAGCTTTCTGCCGACAGAGTTGTTCACATCTTTAAAATCTTTATATTTCAGACGGTATCCTGGTGCTGTAACGATGTACTTATTGCCATGGCGTTCGCCTGCACGGTCGATACCGCTGACTTGCAGTTCAACCATTGAAAAACCTACTGTACCTGTTTTCGAGGTCAAAGTGCTTTCATCAAACGGCAATGAAGAAAAGTGCAGCAGCCTGATCTGCTCCTCATCCGTTATCTCAAAGACGACATTTATTCCGTTTTCAAATATTTGTATCCTTTTCATATATGCAGCCTTATAATGTCAGTAATTTATCAAGTATCTTATGCGCAGCCTCTTCTTTTGACATTAGCGGCAGCTCTTCCACACCGCTTTTCGTGATCATTGTTATGACATTTGTTTCAGTTCCAAAGCCTGCCCCTGCTGTTCTCAGAGAATTCGCGCATATCATATCGCAATTTTTGCTGACCAACTTTTTAGACGAATTTTCAAGTACATTATCAGTTTCCATAGAGAAGCCGCAAATGATCTGACCATCACGCTTGCGTTCACCAAGAGTTTTGAGAATGTCTTTTGTACGTTTCAGAGGAATGCTCATATCAGCATCAGACTTTTTCAGCTTGCTGTCTGCGGTGTTGAGCGGCGTGTAATCTGCCACAGCAGCCGCCTTGACAATAATGTCCATATTATCGGACAGCTGTGTAACAGCCCTGAACATATCTTCCGCGCTCTCAACCGGCACATAGCGCACAAAAGGCGGCAGCTTCGCTTCAACATGACCTGCTACAAGAGTAACATCAGCACCTCGAAGCATCGCTGCTTTTGCTACTGCGATCCCCATTTTGCCGCTTGAATGGTTTGTGATGAAACGCACAGGGTCGATAGATTCACAGGTCGCGCCAGCGGTCACCAGCACTTTTTTGCCTGCAAGATCCTTTTCGCAGGCGATCTCACGCAGAATGTACTCGTACAGCACCTCAGGTTCAGGCATTCTGCCGTCACCGCTGTCGCCGTTGGCGAGCATACCCTGTTCAGGCTCGACTATCTGATAGCCGAATTTACGCAGCTTTTCGATATTATCCTGAACTATCGGGTTGTGGAACATATTGTGGTTCATGGCAGGAGAGATTATTTTTGTACAGTTACATGCCATCACTGTTGTGGTCAGCATGTCGTCAGCGATGCCCGAAGCTATCTTTCCGATAACGTTTGCGGACGCGGGCGCTATCATCACTACATCAGCCTTTTTCGCCAGCGCGACATGTTCAACACTATACTGGAAGTTTCTGTCAAACGTATCTACCAGACACTTATGACCCACCAGACTTTCAAAAGTGATGGGATTTATAAAATTGCAGGCATTCGGTGTCATAAGAATTTCGACATCACAGCCCTGTTTTTTCAGTAAACGCGCTAAATTCGGTATTTTATAAGCCGCGATAGAGCCTGTCACACCCAGTACGGCACACTTCCCTTTTAACATATCCTATACTCCTTTCAAGAGATAAACTCGCTTTGCGGCGGCAGAAGATCCACCCGTCATACCGCAGAAAATTTCATTTAATATTATAACACATTTTCAAGGAAAATGCAAATCACATTGCAAAAACGCCAAAAATAACACATAGCGATCCGCCTTAAAATTATAAACAAATAAACAGTCACAAAACCCATATATCAAAGGTTTTGCGGCTGTATTTTGTGAATAAAAAAATCGGTTTGCAATAATTAACAGGCGTGTCCAAAAAAAATCATACTAAATTTTCAAAACCCCTTGAAATTTAAAGAATTGTGTGCTATAATTAAATCCAGAGAAAATATTTGTACATCATGGCAGTTATACTGCCTACGAACAGGAGTTTTAGGTATGAGATGCCCCTTTTGCAGTCATGAGGATACCCGTGTAATAGATTCGCGCCCCAGTGAGGGCAAAAAACGCAGACGCCGCGAATGCCCCAAATGCGGCAGACGCTTCACCACATATGAGGTCGTTGAGAAGCCGCTGCTGATGGTCTATAAAAAGGACGGTTCTTTTGAGCCGTTTGACAGGACAAAACTGATAAAAGGTTTGCAGAACGCCATTAAAAAGCGCCCTGTCAGCGTTGAGCAGGTGACGGGACTGGTGGACGACATCGAGAACACGTATGCCAACAAGATGCAGACAGAAACCACGACTGGTGAGATAGGCGACATGGTGCTGAATGGTCTGAAAAAGCTCGACCATGTGGCTTATGTGCGTTTTGCGTCCGTTTATAAGGACTTTAACGATGTTGACTCGTTTATTCAGATAATCTCCGAACTGTCGCAGAAGTGATGCGCTGCGGCGACTCCAAACTATAATACTGATGGCAAGCGCCCCGCAGTGATTTCATCTGCGAGGCGCTCTGTCTTTTTTATTGGACTTTTCCATCAATGCGTTGCGCATAAGATAGCGGGATCGCATCAAGTCGATCAGATAGTTCAGCCGCTATTTGTCCAACTGTTCGGACGCTTCCTGCAAGAGCGTGATTATCTCGAGATGCTGGGGACAGACGCCTTCACACTGACCGCACTGAATGCAGTCGTTCGCCCTGCCCGCGCCGTTTATGACATTTCCGTAGAAATTCTTAGCACGCCAGTCATCGGGATAAAGGCGCAGTGTGTTCACACAACGAAAAATATCAGGTATCTTTATGCTCATCGGACAGCCGTCAACACAGTAGCGGCATGAAGTACAGCCTATCAGCGGAGTGTCTAGTATGGTGTCGCGAACTTCGGTGACAAGCGACTGTTCATCAGCCGAAAGAGGCTCAAAATTGCCGAAAGTACGCACATTATCAGCCATCTGCTCTTCGGTTGACATACCCGACAGTATTGTCATGACTCCGTCAAGACTCGCCACGAACCTCAGCGCCCACGATGCCACAGAATCATTCGGTCTGACCGCTTTGAACTTCGCTTCAAGTTCAGGCTTCAGCTGTGCCAGCGTGCCGCCCTTGACCGGTTCCATCACAATTATCGGTATTTTTCTTTCGTGCAAAATTTCATACAGTCTGCCTGACTGTACCACAGGATTCTCCCAGTCGAGGTAGTTGAGCTGTATCTGGACGAACTCGACCTCAGGGTGCGCATCGAGCACTTTTTCAAGCAGTTCGGGCGTACCGTGAAACGAGAAGCCGAAATGGCGTATCCTGCCCTCCTGCTTCTTTTGGATGCCCCAGTTAAAGCAATCCAGACGTTCGTAAGTGTCGTAATTATTGCCGTCTTCGAGCGAATGAAGCAGGTAAAAATCAAAATAATCAACACCGGCGCGCTCACACTGCTCCTCAAATATCCTGTCCCTGTCTTCAAGCGTTTTCATACTCCACGCGGGCAGTTTGGTGGCAATATAAAAATCCTCACGCGGATAGCGCTCAACAATGCACTTTTTTGCCGCAATTTCGGACTTTCCGCCGTGATAAACGTAAGCTGTATCAAAATAATTCAGCCCCGCCCGCATGTAAGCATCGACCATGTCACAGACCCTCTCCAGGTCAACTTCATCGTCCTTTTGCGGCAGACGCATCAGCCCGAAGCCGAGTTTCGGCATTTTTTTCATATCAATATCCATATTCACAGCCTCCCTGTCAAATATTTTCATTCATTATAACACATTTACAGACTCTTGTACAGTACTTTTTGTATAATATTTCTTGCAAATGGCATTATTTTGGGATTTGAATGTCCGTCTCAGGAGGACACCTTGATGATCAAAAATTGCGTTTATACTCTTACTCGTCAGAAGCAACAAATCTTCGTGCGATATCAGCCAATTCACCCGAACGGTCGGGATTATCGGACAGGTAGGTCACCATCAGTCCTGTTTTCGGGTTCGCCACACAGCGCTGTCCCCATTTACCGCTGATATCAAAAGTATTGTCGCTTACCCAGAAGAACCAGCCGTAGCCTTCACCGTCCTGTGAGAACACATGTCGTGTGACAGCAGCTTCGGCAAGATCGCGGCGTATGAGCTGAGCGCCCATAAATTCTCCCTTTTGCAGAAACAGCTGACCCAGACGAGCAAGCTGTGACACCGTAAGATACATGCCTGTAGCACCGTAAAAATGTCCTTCGGGAGATAACTGATATATCGGGCTCCCCCAACCCAGCGGCTTAAAAAGACGCGGTCTGAGCCAGTCTGCCAAAGACTGCCCCACCGCGTTCTCGCAGGCGGCACTGACCAGATACGCAGGAATATCCGAGTAGTGAAATCTCCTGTCAGAATAGTCGGTATCAAGCCTGAAAATGCTGTAGAGCCATTCATCTTTCCTACCGCTTTCGGTCTGTTCTGCGGCGTTTTGCGGTCGGAAAGGGTATGGCGCAGCGCACATCGTCATGCAGTCGGTAAAGGAAAGCTGCCTGAAACCGTCAGGCATGACAGAAAGATATTTGCTGTCCATATAATAGTACAATTTATCCTTCACCGAAAGTTTGCCCTCGCCTGCCGCCATAAGTACAGCCGCCGCCGTCACAGACTTTGTCGCTGAGTAGATAGGGTGAGCTATATCACCGTCAAAGCTGCGTTTAAGCACTATTTCGCCGTTGTGGAAGACTTCTGCCCCATGCAGCGATATGCCCGCTTGACCGACCATCTCAAAAAAATCCCGATACATAGAAAAGCCCCTTTCTTCGGAGATCAAATGATATTTTACCACGTTTGCCGAAGAGAGTCAAGAAAGTTCATGCACTGTGCATTACTGCCAAATTTTCATTTATTTTCAGTACATATACTACAAATACGCATTTGTTTGACTCTTATCATCTGAACAAAATTTACAATACTGCATTGACAGCCCGTTGTGAAAATGCTATAATTATCCCAAAAGGTATAAATGGAGGTAATTTTTATGACCGATTATTTGACAATTCCCTCACTTAGCAGTATAAATAAAAATATGAAAGTCCCGCCGATGGGTTGGAACAGCTGGGATTGCTGGGGTGCGGCAGTAAATGAGGCAACCGTCCGCGCCAACGCCGAATTTATATCAAAAAATCTGAAACAATTCGGCTGGGAGTATGTGGTGGTCGATATACAGTGGTCAGAGCCAAAAGCCAAGAATCATGAGTACAATCCGTTCACTGAACTCTGCATGGACGAATATTCGCGCCTTATCCCCGATGTCGGTCGCTTCCCGTCTTCTGCCAATGGCAGGGGCTTCGCACCGCTGGCTGAATTTGTCCACTCTTTGGGACTTAAATTCGGCATACACATAATGCGCGGCATACCAAGACAGGCAGTCCACCGAAACACAGCTATTCTGGGCAGCGATAAGACAGCACGCGACATTGCAAAGACGGCAAGCATCTGCGCGTGGAACACCGACATGTACGGCGTTGACCCTTCAAAAGATGGAGCGAGAGCCTATTACGACAGCATTTTCGCGCTGTATGCGGGTTGGGGCGTGGATTTCATAAAATGTGACGACATCTGCCGCGAACTACCGCACGAAGAGGAAGAACTCGTAATGCTGAGCGAAAGCCTGCACAGCTGCGGTCGTGACATGGTGCTGAGCCTTTCGCCGGGACCCGCCCTGCTGGACAAAGCGGAACTTTACAAGCAGACTGCCGACATGTGGCGCATCACCGATGATTTCTGGGATAACTGGCAGGCGCTGTACAATATGTTCGAGCGGTGCGAGAAGTGGTGTGTACACACAGGTGCAGGGCATTATCCCGATGCCGATATGCTGCCTGTCGGCGCGATATTGCAGGATTACAGTCCTGATAATCGTACTAAATTCACCGAAGCCGAGCAGCGCACCATGATGACCCTCTGGAGCATCTTCCGCTCACCGCTGATGATAGGCGGCGACCTTGCAAAATGTGACGCATCAACACTTGATCTGCTGACAAATGAAGGCATCATCGGCATGAACAAGTTATCGCGCCACGCCCACATGGTATGGCGGCGTGAGATTGGCGGCACAGAACTGATACTGTGGACTGCTGTGTGTGCGGGCGGCGGACAGTATGCTGCCATTTTCAACGCGGGTGAAAAGCCGTGTGAGGTCAGCATTCCGCTGAGCGACCTTGAAATATACCGCTCTGCCGACATGACCGAACTATGGTCGGGCAAGACATACAGTTCAGAAAACGCCTTAAAAGCGTCACTCGCGCCGCACGATGCTGCCGCGTTCTACATCGGGTAAGGGGGAGCAGATCATGATCTACACCGTGACTTTCAACCCCGCTATCGACTACGTTGTTCACCCCGCACAGGTGGTGCTCGGCGAAGTCAACCGTTCTTCCGCTGAGGAGATCTATTTCGGCGGCAAGGGCATCAATGTTTCGGCAGTGCTGAAAGAACTTGGCTTTCACTCAAAAGCGCTGGGCTTCACTGCGGGCTTTACAGGTGAAGCCATCGAAAAGGGCGTTGCAGCGATGGGAGTTGACGCTGATTTTGTCCGCCTGAAAAATGGCAGTTCACGCATAAACGTGAAGATCAATTCAGCCGAAGAAACCGAGATAAACTGTCAAGGTCCCGACATTGACAGCTATGCACTGGACGAACTTTTTGACAAACTCGACAAGGTCGGTGAAGGCGACCTGCTGGTGCTGGCGGGCAGTATCCCGAAGAGCCTGCCCGCAGATATCTATGAACGCATTTTAGCCCGAATTTCAGGGCGGGGCGTAAAGTCTGCAGTTGATGCAACAGGCGCACTGCTTATGAATGTGCTGAAATATCAGCCGTTTCTGGTAAAGCCCAACAATTTTGAATTGGGTGAGTTATTCGGAGTTAAGCTGAACAGCTTGACGGATATTGAGAAATATGCCCGCAAACTCCGTGAGATGGGCGCAAGAAACGTTCTTGTTTCGATGGCAGGTGACGGCGCTCTGCTGGTGGACGAGTTCGATCAAGTACACAGCTGCGGTGTCTGCAAGGGAAAGGTCGTAAATTCCGTCGGTGCGGGCGACTCGATGGTCGCAGGATTTATCGCGGGCGTGCTTTCGCAGGAAATTTCGGCTGACTCTCAGCCGATCGACTACAGCTTTGCCCTTAAGCTGGGTACAGCGGCGGGCGGCGCGACTGCATTTTCAAGCGGACTGGCAAAAAAAGATCTGATAGACAAGCTTATCAAAACGCTGTAACAAAGAGATATCGGACGGAGGTGACCCGCATGAAAAACTGGCTTACTGCCGCAAAAACATCTATACCCGCCGCCGCACTGCATGGCAGGAACAGACAGACCATGCTGAACCTCGAACACAACAGCAAGACCTTTGCAGGGAATAAAAACGTACTGCTGAACGGTCAGCGGACTGAGCCGCTCTGCAGCATGCGATATGGCACATATCCACTCAGTTGGAACGGCTGTGAACTTATCGCATGCTACAACTGCGCAAAAATGCTGGGCAAAGAAGTCACTTTCCCGCAGGTGGTATTTGAGTTTGAACTTAATAAGATGCACTATCTTTTCCCGAACGGCTATTGGGGGACTGCCCCGAAAAAGCTGTGGTATTTCTTCAAAAAGCATGATATGCCATACCGTTTTTCCCGAAACGGCGAGAATTTTGCAAAACTCGCAAAAACCGAGCGCGCAAGCTGCGGCATAATTTCTTTCTGGAACAACAAGCGTTCCACTGCGAAACTGAATGGTCTGGACTTTTTCAGCGGCGGACTTCACACAGTCGCCTACCGTTGGCGTGCAGGAAGATTTTACCTGTATAACCTTTACGGCAATGACACTGCACCACGCACCATGTCGGATATAGCCGATGCTTACCGCGAAAAGCGATTTATAATCGGCTATGTATTCGATGACGAACTGAAAGCATAAAAATACGGGTGACGTTCTTATGCGCCACCCGCTTTTTACTGTCCGTTATTTTTACCTATCCGCGCCCTTATGTACCCCGCGACCTCTTCGCGCGGTATGCCGAGTGCTACGGAAAACTCGCTGTTTATCAGGTTTTCAGCCTGCTCCATATACTGCTGTTCTATTCGGCTCAGCTTCTTGTGTTCACCCTTTTCCCATATCTGCTTTATCATGCCGATCATCTTATCCGTGTCATGGGTCTTCATCGAAGCGCTGTAATGCTCTTTAACAAGACGCGGACTGGTCGAACTGAAACCATCTCCGCTGATGGCGGGTATGCGGTCAATAAGATCGTTCACCTCGTCAGCAGTCATCACCTTGCGCATAAACACGCCTGTATCTACAGGCACATAGCTTGTCCCGCTTCCAAAAACGGGTTCGAGAGTGTAGTAATCTCTGCCTTCACAGCCTTTTATCGCTATGCCGCCGATCTCAGCCACGCGGTAGACCCCGCTGCTGCCGTAAACTATGATCTCACCTGTATCAAACATATTATCACCTTCCAATATCTAGGGGAAAACCGGATCATAAAGAGAAACACTTCCCCTGTTTATAAGTATACCACCTTGCTGTCAATTTTTCAAAGGCGTTTTTTCACAATTTTTTCAGACTAAAACCGCAGATAAACTTGGTCAAAATGCGCATGATAAGCCTAATTTGTGCAGAACGCCTTAATTTTACAGTTAATTTTGTGTCAGATATGCTTGCAATTTTTGCACGAATATGTTATGATATTATAAATAAATTATCGGTGCTTGCACTCAGTAAAATGCACCTTTCGGGAAGGATTTTTTTATGAAGCAGTTCCAGTTCGATTATGTGAATACCGAAAAGCGCAGGCGTGAGTTGAAAAAAATAAAGCAGTGGTGCAACAACGGGGCAGTTTCCGACGTTGTGTTCCAGATATATACAGAAACCGTTGACCGCGATGAGATACAGACTGTCTGTGATGTCATAAGTGAGAATATGCCGTATGCTGAATATTTCGGCTGTTCCACCAACGGCAACATTATCAGCGGGTGCTGGTCCGGTCACGATATCAGCATCATCTGTACAGTTTTTGAATATCCCACCAGCAAAATGAAGATCTTGCAGTACGACCTCAGCGATGAAAATGCAGAGGAAGTGACCGCAGATCTGCTAAAAAAGGTGAAAGAAAACAGCTGGGTCAAGGCAATAGAACTTGTGACGACAATCAAGGATATGTCGATGACAGGCTTTTGCAGAGGGCTGAGCAAAGCGGCTGAGGACATACAGATCTTCGGCGGCGGTGCTTTTGCGCCCGATATCAATGCAAAATCTTCGATAGTTTTCTCAAAAGGCAACGGTTTTGCCGATCACGGCGTTGTTTTCAGACTGCTTGGCGGCGAGAACCTGCACATAACTTCGACCTACGTGACAGGCTGGAAGCCGCTTGGCAAGGTCTTCCATGTCACCCGTTCGGAGGGAACCCGCCTTTACGAGATAGACCATACTCCTGCATATGAGGTCTACCGCAAGTACCTCAACATAAAAAATGACGAGCATTTCTTCAACCACACGCTGGAATTTCCTTTCCTGTACCTGCATAACGGCATAAATATCCTGCGTGCGCCCACTGAAAGTCTGCCTGACGGTTCGCTGATAATGACCAGCGATATGGAGTCTGATGTGACCGCACAGCTTGCCTACGGCGATCCGGGAACTATACTGGAAAGCGTGCGGGAAGAGGGCAGAAAGATATACGAATTCAAGCCCGAAACAGTGGAGATATTCTCCTGTGCGGCAAGGCGCAGTTTCTGGGGCAACAGCGAGATATCAAAAGAATCACAGCCTTTCCAGAACATAGCGCCCACATACGGTTTCTACACATCGGGCGAATTCTGCCGCACCAACGGTCATGTTAATCAGCATAACGTGACTATGGTGCTTGTTGGCATGCGTGAAGGCGACGCACCTGCGGGCAAAACGGCTGAACTGTATGTCGAAGACGGCGAGTTCACAGGCAAAATGGCGCTGATAAACAGACTTGCCAACTACATCAATGCGGCATTCCGCGACCTCGAAGAAGCCGCTGTCACCGATGGTCTGACCAGACTGCTCAACCGCGCCGAGATACAGCGCCGCATCGGGGAGCGCCTGCGTTCAGGCGAACCGCTTACGCTGATAATGATAGATATCGACAATTTCAAATCGGTCAACGACACCTACGGTCACAATGAGGGCGACAATGTTATAGTAGGGCTGGCGAACATGCTGCACAAGGGCATCGATGCACACAATCCAAGTGCATGCGCAGGACGCTGGGGCGGTGAGGAGTTCATGGTGATGATGCCTTACGACCTTGTATACACAATTCCTGCCGCACGTGACATGTGTTCTGATTTTGCCGCGCTGGAATTCCCGCTGGCAGGTCACCGCACGATAAGCATCGGTGTGACAGCCGCCAAGCCCGAAGATACTCTTGATGAACTGCTTATCCGCGTTGACTCGGCACTTTATGACGCAAAACACAGCGGCAAGAACAGGTTCGTTGTTGTTTAAAAACGCAATTTTGGAGGTCAGATGTGAACAATATCCGAATAGCCAACCAGACAATAAAAATAACCCGCGAGGGCTGTTATCAGCTTGACGGCAAGTCGGTGGAATTTCCCAAAAAGGATCTTACTGCGGTCAAAGTCATATCTCCCGAAGACGGCGAAAAGCTGTTGAGTGAAGATATTTCGGGCTTTTTCGGTGACAGGTCATGCGAGATAGAGGTCACGGCAGAAAGTTCATTCGCGGCAGCCGCAAGGCTCAGCAGACCGATGGTTATGAACTTTGCAAACGCCCACAGCGCAGGCGGAGGTTTCCGTATGGGCGCAACTACGCAGGAAGAAGCACTGTGCAGATGCTCAACGCTTTACGCTTCCATCACCTCGCAAAAATCCAAAGAAATGTACATTTATAACAACACACATATCAGCCGGGTAGAGTCCGACTACATGCTGTTTTCGCCCGATGTTCTGGTATTCCGCAAAGACAGCGGCGAACTCATGGAAGAGCCTTTCGAGGTATCGGTCATGACGCTGCCTGCTCCTAACCTGCGCGGAGCAGCGTTACTTGCGTCCAAAGAAATGGTCAGCAACACGATGCTGCGGCGTATACGCATAATGCTGAGGGCAGCAGCAAAAAACGGCTGCAAGGAACTTGTGCTGGGCGCATGGGGCTGCGGCGCGTTCGGCAATGACCCTAATGTGGTCGCGGGTCACTTCAGGACTGCACTGCTGGATGACGGGCTTGGGCGCTGCTTCGATAAGGTGGTCTTCGCCATTTACGGCAGACCCGACGGAAAGAATATCACAGCTTTCAAAAATGTATTCAAATAACACAAGTGCGGCAGAATATAGGTTCTGCCGCGCTTTATTATCGACCGCAAACTGTGTGTGATATCAAACACAGTTTCCACACAAGATATATTCTGTGCTTTTCAGCACAAAGATACTTTGTTATTCTTGATTAGTGTGAATTTTTTCTTAACTTTTCACCTATCTCACTCTTCTTTCTTGACATTTCTGCCATTATATGATATAATATTAAAGCTATATGATTAGCACGCAGATGTACCCAAGTGGCTGAAGGGTCCGCACTCGAAATGCGGTAGGGCGGCAATACCGTCGCGAGAGTTCAAATCTCTCCATCTGCGCTTAGAGCAGTCTTCTTTTTGAGGGCTGCTTTTTTGTTTTCGCTCATTATAATTCAACAGCCCCGAACTTCTGATATGTTCGGGGCTGTTTTATCGTACCGTTTTTCTTGTAATGTTCCGACCTGCTTACTTTATGACCACGCTGAAAGCCCTTGAATTAATGGCTCTGGTGTCCCATTTTCCGTTTACTTTTGCGCAAACTACCATCTTATAGGTATTGGCGCTTATCTTTGGCGATGTGTAAGAGGTCGCACTGCCATCAACAGATGCCTTGACTACCCATTTTCCCGCCTGATAGACAGCGATGCCGTATTTTTCCGCACCTTCAACAGCTGTCCAGTCCAGTCTGAACTTGTTGATGCTGACTTTGACTTCCGCTTTCGGGAAATCAACAGACATTTCTGATTTTGCTTCTACAGTTATGGCTCGGCTGAAATCTGTACACCATACATTCTGTACCATCGGTATAACAGTCACCTGATACTTGGTGTCTGGCTTCAACCCGCTGAGAGTGAAAGTGTCTGCAACGCTCTCAGCAGCTTTCTTCCACTTGCCGTCTGCCATCACACAAACAGCGTATTTCTCTGCACCTTTAACGGTGTTCCATGTCAGCTTTACTGACCTTTCGCCCGATGTATATGCAACATCTACAGGGGCAGGAGCTGCCATGATCACTTCCCTGCTGTCGGTGTACACGACTTCATCTATCTTTACCGAAGCCGTGTACACATATTTGCCGTTCTTGCTGTAAGATGGAGATATCTTCTCAACACAGACTTCTGCATCCATGAATTCTTCGTGACCACAGTGTTCACAAGTGATCTTAGCTGTAGCGGTATGATTTTCATTCCATATGAACTCAGGTGCGCCGAAAGTGTGATATTCACCGATTGGGTCAATGGTATCTTCAAGTTCGACCTCTTTGTACTCCTCACCGTCGCGTACATAATACTTCCCGTCGGAGCCTGCATAATACTCGATATTGCCCGACTCATAGCAAGTAGCCGCTTTTGCGGGAATCTTTTCAACAGTCGTTGCAGGAAGTTTTTTAGTGTACGAACTTGTGTAATTTTTGCCATTGAATAATACCGTTGCAACTGCCTTAAATGAACCGTTTCTGCCCACTTTTCCCGTTACTACAGTGGTCGAAACTACTGCCTCAGCCTCTTCGATGTGGTTAGGGTCATTCTTGCAGATGAACTTTGCAGTTGCCTCAGTCATTTCGTCATTCCAGTTCCAGACAGGTCTTACATCAAAGTCATGCCCCGTCTTCGCAAGAACTGTGCTCTCCCAAGCGATGGCGTTCTTGCCCTCACTATCGGAAAAGTACATATTATTCTGTTCATCGAACCAGTATTCTATATTTCCCGCCGTTTCACAGGTCGGGTCAACTTTCACGACATGCTTAAGTACGGTGTGTTCGATCGTCACGGTCTTGATGTCGGTGTACTCGCTTCCGCCGAAAGTCACTTTTGCGGTGTAGGTTATCACGCCATCGGCTGTGTATGTTGCGGGAGTTTCCGACTTTTTTATTACTGCTTTGACGATTCGGTCATGCGCTTCACTGTTCGCGCATACGAATTTTGCACTTGCAGAAGTGAAGTCTTCCGACCAATCCCACTGCGGGTTACCATAGCTGTGTTCTGTGGCGGGTATGATGATATCTTTTGCGTTTTCGATCAGCTTTGTGCCATCGGCATCATAAAAATACTTTCCGTTTACCTCATCGAACCAGTATTCTATATTTCCCGCCGTTTCACAGGTAGGGTCAACTTTCGCGACATGCTTAAGTACGGTGTGTTCGATCGTCACGGTCTTGATGTCGGTGTACTCGTTTCCGCCGAAAGTCACTTTTGCGGTGTAGGTTATCACGCCATCAGCTGTGTATGTTGCGGGAGTTTCCGACTTTTTTATTACTGCTTTGACGATTCGGTCATGTTCTGTGCTGTTCGCACATACGAATTTCGCACTTGCAGAAGTGAAGTCTTCCGACCAATCCCACTGTGGTTTACCATAGCTGTGTTCTGTGGCTGGAATGATGATATCATTCTTGTCAGAGATCAGCTTTGTGCCATCGGCATCATAAAAATACTTTCCGTTTACCTCATCGTACCAGTATTCTATATTTCCCGAATTTTCACAGGTCGGGTCAACTTTCGCGACATGCTTAAGTACGATGTGTTCGATCGTCACGGTCTTGATGTCGGTGTACTCGCTTCCGCCGAAAGTCACTTTTGCGGTGTAGGTTATCACGCCATCAACTGTGTATGTTGCGGGAGTTTCCGATTTTTCTATTACTGCTTTAACAGTCTGGTCATGCGCTTCGCGGTTCGCGCATACGAATTTCGCACTTGCAGAAGTGAAGTCTTCCGACCAATCCCACTGCGGGTTACCATAGCTGTGTTCTGTGGCGGGTATGATGATATCATTCTTGTCAGAGATCAGCTTTGTGCCATCGGCATCATAGAAATACTTTCCGTTTACCTCATCGAACCAATACTCAATATTTCCCGCCGTTTCACAGGTAGGGTCAACTTTCGCGACATGCTTAAGTACGGTGTGTTCGATCGTCACGGTCTTGATGTCGGTGTACTCACTTCCGCCGAAAATCACTTTTGCGGTGTAGGTTATCACGCCATCGGCTGTGTATGTTGCGGGAGTTTCCGACTTTTCTATTACTGCTCTGACGATTTGGTCATGTTCTGTGCTGTTCGCGCATACGAATTTTGCACTTGCAGAAGTGAAGTCTTCCGACCAATCCCACTGCGGTTTACCATAGCTGTGTTCTGTGGCGGGAATGATGATATCTTTTGCGTTTTCGATCGGCTTTGTGCCATCGGCATCATAAAAATACTTTCCGTTTACCTCATCGAACCAGTATTCGATATTACCCGAATTTTCACAGGTCGGGTCAACTTTCACGACATGCTTAAGTACGGTGTGTTCGATCGTCACGGTCTTGATGTCGGTGTACTCGCTTCCGCCGAAAGTCACTTTTGCGGTGTAGGTTACCACGCCATCAGCTGTGTATGTTGCGGGAGTTTCTGATTTTTCTACGAATGCTTTAACAATCTTGTCATGCGCTTCACTGTTCGCGCATACGAATTTTGCACTTGCAGAAGTGAAGTCTTCCGACCAATCCCACTGTGGTTTACCATAGCTGTGTTCTGTGGCGGGAATGATGATATCATTCTTGTCAGAGATCGGCTTTGTGCCTTCTGAATCATAGAAATACCTTCCGTTTACCTCATCGAACCAATACTCAATATTTCCCGCTGTTTCACAGGTAGGGTCAACTTTCGCAACATGCTTAAGTACGGTGTGTTCGATCGTCACGGTCTTGAGATCGGAGTACTCGCTTCCGCCGAAAGTCACTTTTGCAGTGTAGGTTATCACGCCATCGGCTGTGTATGTCGCGGGAGTTTCCGACTTTTCTATTACTGCTTTGACAGTCTGGTCATGAGCTTCACTGTTCGCGCATACGAATTTTGCACTTGCAGAAGTGAAGTCTTCCGACCAATCCCACTGTGGTTTACCATAGCTGTGTTCTGTAGCGGGAATGATGATATCTTTTGCGTTTTCGATCGGCTTTGTGCCATCGGCATCATAAAAATACCTTCCGTTTACCTCATCGAACCAATACTCAATATTTCCCGTATTTTCACAAGTCGGGTCAACTTTCGCGACATGCTTAAGTACGATGTGTTCGATCGTCACGGTCTTGATGTCGGTGTACTCACTTCCACCGAAAGTCACTTTTGCGGTGTAGGTTATCACGCCATCAGCTGTGTATGTCGCGGGAGTTTACGTTTTTTCTACGACTGCTTTAACAGTCTGGTCATGCGCTTCACTGTTCGCGCATACGAATTTCGCACTTGCAGAAGTGAAGTCTTCCGACCAATCCCACTGTGGTTTACCATAGCTGTGTTCGATGGCGGGAATGATGATATCATTCTTGTCAGAGATCGGCTTTGTGCCTTCTGAATCATAGAAATACCTTCCGTTTACCTCATCGACCCAGTATTCTATATTACCCGCTGTTTCACAGGTCGGGTCAACTTTTGCAACATGCTTAAGTACGGTGTGTTCGATCGTAACGGTCTTTATGTCGGTGTACTCGCTTCCGCCGAAAGTCACTTTTGCGGTGTAGGTTATCACGCCATCGGCTGTGTATGTCGCGGGAGTTTCCGACTTTTCTACGAATGCTTTAACAATCTGGTCATGCACTTCGCTGTTCGCGCATACGAATTTCGCACTTGCAGAAGTAAAGTCTTCCGACCAATCCCACTGTGGTTTACCATAGCTGTGTTCTGTGGCGGGAATGATGATATCGTTCTTGTCAGAGATCGGCTTTGTGCCTTCTGAATCATAGAAATACCTTCCGTTTACCTCATCGAACCAATACTCAATATTTCCCGCTGTTTCACAGGTCGGGTCAACTCTTTCTTGATGAGTCAATGCAATACGACTGATAAACTCAGTTTTGGTCGAGGTGTATGTCTTTCCATTCAAGGTCACTGCCGCAGTGTAAGTCCTCAGACCATCTGTTGAATATGTCGGCGGGACCGTCAGTTCGGAAACTATATTTTCTGCTTCAAGCGTCAGCACATCATCAGCATACCTGCACATAAACACCGCAGACGCTTTGTGATCGTTAGTCCATGACCAGTCAGGTTCAGCATAATCGTGACCCTTTTTAGCTATGACAAGCGCTTCTCTGCTGATCGGTTCGGTGCCTTCGGCATCTTTAAAATATAATTCTTTGACAGGGTCATACCAGTATGCGATATGACCGTCTGTGGTGCAGTTCGGTTCTGCTTCAACAAACGGTACAAGTGTCAGCTTAGCTATCGGCACTTGCTTTGATGAAGTATATGTCTTTCCGCTAAATTCTGCCGATGCGGTATAGGTCATCACGCCCTCTGTTGTGTATGTAGGGGCTGTTGTGACTTTCGGTTCGCCTACCTCAGCTTCGACCGACACAGTGCTGTCATTATCATTGCAGGCAAAAACAGCGGTCGCACGCAGGTCATCCGTCCACTGCCAGTTTGGTTCACCATAAGTGTGCTGTGCAGATGGTGCTTCATAATATACCCTCACCTGATCAAATGTAAAAATACCGCCCCACACCTTAAGTGATGATGAACCTATATCTGTTATGGTGACGATATCTCCCCTTTTTGATACACCTGATGTATCAGCTGTGCAGTCGTTTTCTTCTCCGCTGACAGCTTTGAAACCTTTTGTACCCGTGACGGTATACGCCCTCAGTTCGACCTTTTGTATGACCTTGTCTGTCTTTGAAGCAATGTTTATATAGTAATAGTCATCGTAGGTGTACATGCCCGCATTACGTTCTGAATAGGCTGCGGTAACATTAAAATCCGCGCCTTCGTAGGTGTGATCTGTACCGTTTACTCCAAAAGTGTCTATTACCTCACACACCAATCCGTCATCACTTTCTGACATTTCACCTGACAATGCGCCTACAGATATCACACTGCCTCCTGTCAAAAAGCCCCCAACGTTTGCAGGCACAGCACCCGCTACAGTCAAGACAGCCATTATGCCTGCGATCGTGCGCTTAACAAGATAGTTTGTCATGAACTACTCCTCCTTATCAACAATATCGTGTAACATCATTTTAAACAGTATTTCATAAATATTTTTCATAAATATATAAAAGAAACACATATGTTTAAATTATAAGTATATTATACAATGATTATTAATAAGTGTCAAGTATCAGAACGTATAAGTTTTTTATTTAACTATTTTTCCCAAAAATTCTGTTACCACAGAACGGCTTTCACTTCGTTCAGAACAAGCTGCATATCCACGCCGCCAGTGCTGATGCCGCAGGGAATATCACCAACAGCTTCAACAGCTGGCTTTTGATGTTATAGCCGTACTTCCTGCCGTTATAAACACTTCCCACCTCCGGGAAATAGTGTTGGAAGAAACGCGCTCTGCAAAGGATATACCCATCAAAGAATGTCATAGCTGTAATAAACGTTCAAAGTACGAACTGATATTTAACACGCCTGCAAGATCTTCGGAAGATGTATGTGTCCATTTAGGAGCGCGGATAAGCTGATGCTCACGGCGTTAGAGAAATACAGGAGATCTCGTAAGCGTGAGGAATAATAATGGCTATCGATAAAGCTGAGGTCATTGACGCAACAGCATATGAAGGGAACATGCTGATACTTCAGCTTTATGACCACTTAGAGTTCGATGATGAAATAATCAAGGAGCATATGTTCATGTTTCAGGACAAACTGAATGCTTATATATGGTATATAGACAGCAAGCAGTATGAAGAAACTTATCCCGATGCAGAACTGTCTGTTTATGAAATACAGTTCTGAGAACATCAGTGTAGTCATGAACGATGACAGACCGCTTGTCAAGATAACCGATCCTAAGGATATTGACGATGCTTATGCACTTGGATTTGAGTGTATCGGTTATCCCGATGAAATTGTCAGGTATCTTACAGAAGAAGAATTTGCTGAATTTGAAAGTTAGATATGCTTTTATTACTGCGGGGCACTATTATTTTTAAATCTGTGGTCTTGCTAACATGGATCAAATAAAAAACAAATGCAGATCTGAAAAAACTCAGGTCTGCATTTTTGGTGCATATAGGAAAATTTGCGATATTGAATTATTCGGCATAAAAAAACAGACACCCTGAAATACTTCAAAGTGCCTGTATTCGTCAAGCGCGCCAGGAGGGACTCGAACCCCCGACCTACTGGTTCGTAGCCAGTCACTCTATCCAGCTGAGCTACTGGCGCGTGTTGAACTCTGACAACTCTGTTATTATATCATATATAAGCTGAGATGTCAATAGCCAAAGCGAAATTTAACATAAAGTTCACATTTAAAATAATTCCCGATAGCTTTCAAAGTGCATATCCGACTCTGCTATAAGCGCATCGCGGTCGGCGGCATAGTGGTCATTCAGGCAGGCAACAGCCTTGAATCCGCCCGCTTTTGCACCTCGTATGCCCTCGATGATGTCCTCGAACACCACCGAAGTTTCGGGCGTTTCACCCAGTTTTTCACAGGCAAGTTCATAAACATCGGGGAAGCCTTTTCCGCGCCTTACCTGCTCGGTAGTCGCAAAAAAGCCGAACAGTTCGTACACGCCCAGCCTTTTCAGCACAGGTACATACAGCGCCTCCGAACTCGCAGTCGCAAGCCCCAGTTTCATACCTTTTTCAGCAAGATAACGCAGATAATCCACCGCGCCATCGACCTCACCGATCACATGCGTGTATTCGTAAACTGCCATATCCTGCCATTCCTGCATGATGCTCTCGATGCTGTCTGGAAGCCCGAAAAGTTCTTTTGTGTAAACTGCCGCAGTGCGGAAATTTTTGGTGGACACCGCCTTGTAGTAGTCGGCAGGCACTTCAAATCCGCGCTTGCCCAGAAATTCACGGTCTATCTCGCTCCACACACCGTTTGAGCGTATCAGCGTACCGTCAAGGTCGAAGATAGCCGCCTTGTAATCGTTGATATTCATGTCAGAACCCTATCTTTGCGGTCGTGCCCTTTACACTTATGCCATCGCCTACACTGATGGGGAGTTTCTGCTCTTCGGAAAAGCCGATAGTTTCTCCGACTTTCAGTTCAACATCTTCACTCAGCACATACTCTTCTATCGAGAACATAAAGCTGATGACCTTGTCGGGCTGTTGTTTGCTGTCAACCACTTCCAGTTCGTTCTTGCCGAAGAAAGTCATGCCCTGTGTGAAAGCACAAAGACCGTCCTTAGCCAGATACATGCCTGTGTAGAGCATTATCGGCACAGGCATCTCACCCTGCTTTATGCTCTCAGCAAACTGCATGTAGAACTGTTTCTCGTAAACAGTCGGGTTCTTGTATATGCCGATAGCGTTGTCAAGTTTAAGCAGACTGTAGGCTATCTTCGCAAAAAGAAGAGCCTGTTCCATCGCATCGTACTTGTTCATAACAGCCATCATAACGTGCGCCTGATGCTTTGCGACTTCCTCAGCGCCGTCTTTCCACATGATGTTGTTCTTGGCGCACTCCTCAGCCTCTTTGTTGGGTACAGGGTTGGGCATCAGCGAACAAGCCACCACCATGCCCTCAGTGTGGAATACCAGCGCACCGTCCTTGACCTCGTCTTCAGTTTCGATCCCCCAGTCATCTTTCAGCGACTTTCTGAACCTCGCCCAGTCCATATTAGCGTCCTTGTAGAGCACAAAGCCCGCCAGCACATTTCCCTCTTTTTTCTCTGTATTATTGGTGTTTTCAGCCATTTTCTCTTCCTCCGTTGTCAGACTTTATCGGCTTATCCCCTTGTGGTGGAGTTTTCAGCCGCGCCTATCAGATAATTATACCACACAAGCGCCTGTTTGTCAAACATTTCCCGCAGTCGAAAGCACTGCCGCGATACCTTTTGCAGTGCGAAGTTCGGGTTCTTTGAAATGGTTGCCATCGTTCATTTCAAAGACAGTCTTTACACCAATTTCATTATAATGTGCCGCCAGCGCCTCAGTATTCTCCTGTACCGTTCGCATCAGCGGGTGACGGGTCTTCGCTTCCTTATCGCCCAACGACAGGTAAATAACAGCGGGTTCGCGCATTAAGTTCTCTCTTTCCGCGAACGCTCTGAACCCTTCAAACCACAGTGAGCCTGAAATGCTCGCCGCCCCATCGAAATTGTCACACCTATAAAGCGACCACAGCGCGAACAGTCCCGCAAGAGAATAGCCTGCTATCGCCTTGAACACGGGCTTTCTGCTGAGCATATCCTCAGCCTGCGGAAGTATCTCATTTGTCAGCAGAGCAAGAAATTCTTCTGCACCGCCCGTAAAATCAGGTTCGTTCTTTCTGATTGCAGGCGCTTTAAAAGGGCTGAGGTCATGCTCCCAGTTCACCCCGCTGACAGCTATCAGATCAGGCGAAGGACAGCCAAGTCTTTCAAGCGCCGCAAGTTCAGCACTTCCGTCACCATCATAATTATTCAGCAGTACAAGTCTGCCGCTGTTATTGTCATGTACCGTGACAGTCTTGCCGCCCACAGTAAATATATTAATTTTCATTTTCAATGCCCCCTTTTGTAATATGATACCACAAATCACATTAAAACGCAACTTCAGCACATACATATCATATTTAATAGCATTTATCTTTTTCCACATCGAATTCGGAACAGCTTTCAAAGCAAGGGAAGATAAGTCAACCAAATTCACAGAAATTCAATCTGAGTAAACTTTTCTTATACTAGTCCCCAAACCGCGCTTTATCCGATTTTTCCACTGCACCGGCATTCAAATACGGCAAAAACAAATGTTAACAATGAGTAAACTTTGATTTTTCGCAATAAAATCTATTGACAATCGGCAGATGTTGTGATATAATATACAAGTACTCAGCGAGAGGACAACACAAAAGAGTTCTAATAATGGTTACGCTGAGGGTAAAATAAAATATCGCGGGGTAGAGCAGCTTGGTAGCTCGTCGGGCTCATAACCCGGAGGTCACAGGTTCAAATCCTGTTCCCGCAATCCATGTTACGGCATCTGATTTTTTCAGATGCCGTATTTTTCGTTCATAAAACTTTTCGCAGCAAAGAGAATAGCCTGCACACATAAGCATGCAGGCAACCCCTTCATAATATCTATAAAAACCTTCACCCTATACTATAACAATCCGCCTTAAAATTCAGACATAATCCAGTCACAAAACCCATAAATCCCAGCTTTTGCGACTGGATTTTGTGAATTTAAAAAGTTGGATTGCTATAGATCAATAGCCCTCAGGAGGCGATGGCCACAGCCTGTAACTCATCCCCGAACCGTAAGTTCCGCTGGAATCAGCTGCCCAAACTTCGATGACATCAGTGGGTTTTCCCTTTTTATCAAGGCGGTAAGCCACAAACCATCTGTCGGTAGTTTTGCCCTTAAACTCAGAACTTCTCATCGGAGCTATCAGAAGTTCATTATCGCCGCGATTTCTGGTGTTGCGCTTGTTAGAACCTTGTATCATGTTTTTCTGCTCATTCATCGCTTCTGCGAAAGGTTCAGTTTCACGCTGAACACCCTGCCACTTAGAACCGCCAAGACTGTTTCCTGATTTATTATTTACATTGCCGTCCAACCTTACTACAAGCCAGATATCGTATGTTTCACCATCCTGAGTGACCGTTTTCCTTGATGAACTGCTGTGCATGTTGTAAAATGATGCCTCAGCATCAGGATCTTCAAGCATCACCTGCATCGCACACTGTCCAATGAGCCTTGCAGTTTCCATATCAGCCTTTCGGCTGGCTTTTTTGGCATATCCAATTATACTGGGGATTATTATAACTGCAAGAGCACCAATTATACCGATAACTACTACCAGTTCTACTAAAGTAAAACCTTGTTTATTTAAACTATTCCTTTCCGTCATATCGATCTCTGCTTTCTTATAAATTCAAATAACCACATTTCATCGAATCATGCACAAATCATTGCACCACTTCGGCGCAGTCAAATAATAAGATCTTTTTGTTTCTTGCTATAAACATATTATACTATTTTTGGTGCGGTTTGTCAAGTATACAGATAACATTCAAACAATTAACTTTTGTTTTTGTATAAACGTACAAAACTCTATCATGTAATTCACGACAGCTGCCCAAATATTTAGTTTATTTAACGAAACCAAATACAGTATATCTTTCTTTGTTGGCAGTTACTCATAAAGGTTCATATTATATAATAAAAAAAATTTGGCGTGACCGCTGTAGTCACGCCGATATTATTTATGCAACTTACCGATGCTGTCCCCGTCAGAGTCTTGGGTCTACAGGCTCACTCTCAAACGCAAGTACACCAAATACGCATTCATGTACACGGTAGAGCGGTTCGCCCTTGACAAAGCGTTTCAGCGACTCTATACCCAGCGAGAACTCCCTAAGCGCCAGCGAACGCTTGCGGTTCAGCGAGCGGACACGCAGTCGGGTCAGGTGAGCGGGTTCAAGGTATTCGGGACCGTAGATGATACGCAGATACTCTCTTCCGCGACACTTGACCGCAGGCTGGAGAAGTCTGCCGCCCTGCCATGCGGTGTAAGTTTCGGGTTTGACCACCATGCCCTCACCGCCCGATGATGTCAGCGACAGCCACCAGTCAACACCTGCCTGCACACTTTCACCGTCTTCGGTATCAACGCAGAGATAAGGCGTTTCCATGAAAACAGGGTCTATGCCCGTTATGTATTTCCTGATATTCTCCATGTGCCATACATGCTTTTCTTCCGAGAACACCTTGCCCTCGACAGCGAGAATATGGAACGGCGCTATGCGGAAATCATCGATGTTATTCACCGTCCAGCAGTACTCTCGGTACGCCTTGACATAGCTGTGCATGTCGTTCAGTTTAGTCTTGTAGCGGTCAAGCAGTTCGGCTGGGTCAACGTTCTGCCCCGATACTCTGCTGTCAACTTCCCTTTCTCTGTTGACGCGCATGCAGGCTTTTTCAAGCGCTTCAACCGCCGCCGAAAGGCTGTGTGCGCCCGCGTTGCCTGTGGGGGCGTACTGCGAACGTATAAGCCCCTGCGCCTTCTCAGACCAGGGCATGAGTTCAGTGTCAAGGCACACCCAGTCGGTATCAAAGTCAGCCCAGAAGCCTGTCTTTTCAAGCACAGCAGCGAGCCTGTCCAGCAGAGCCGTTTCGATGGAGAGGTCATCAAAAAAGCGCCTGCCTGTGCGTGTGTAGATGATGCCCCTGCTCCCGTCCGTAATGCCGAAGCGTTTCAGCGCAGTTTCAGCAGACCTGCAAAGCACTGTCACCGAACGTGAACCCATGTGCTTTTTCTCACAGACCACATTCCTTATCCCATGACTGCGGTAATACTCAAACGCTTTCAGCGAGTGTTCGAGGTATCCGTCAACATCGCTGGTTTCACATGGCGACATGGTTGGCGGCAGGTATATCAGCCAGTGGGGGTCAGCCGCAAAGCGGGACATAGTTTCCAGCGCCGCCGCCGCATTGTTCTCCTGAATATCTATAGACGGGATAAGCTCGGTGTTGATGTGGAGCTTTTTATTGAAGTCGCCAACTGTCAGCATATCGCCAATATCTTCGTATTCAGGCGTATCAAGGGGTTTCACGGGCTCATAATACTGCGCCTTTGCGTCCACCGAAACTGTTTCCTTTTCGGGATAGCGCATAGCCGTCAGCTTGCCGCCGAACACACAGCCCGTGTCGATACAGAATGTGTTGTTCAGCTGTCTGACCTCTTTTCCTGCCACATGACCGTATACCACCATCGCTCTGCCGCGATAGTCAGCCGCCCAGTCAAGGCGCACAGGCAGACCGTAGCTGTCCACCTCGCCTGTGGTGTCACCGTAAAGGCAGAATTCGCGCACCCGCGCAGAACCTCTGCCGATATACTCCTGTTTAAGACCTGCATGGGCAATGACCAGCCTGCCGTCATCGAGGACATAGTGGCTTATCAGCCCGTCAAGAAACTCACAGACCTCCGCCCTGAACTCTTCACTGCACTTTTCAAGTTCAGCCACCGTCTTGTCAAGCCCGTAAGTCAGGTTTACATTCTTGCCGCGCAGGTACTTGACCAGCTTAACATCATGGTTGCCGGGAACTGCGATGGCATTTCCGCTCTTCACCATATCCATCACCAGGCGAAGTACATCGGCACTGCGTTCTCCCCTGTCGCAGAAGTCGCCTAAAAATGCGGCTTTTCTGCCCTCAGGGTGAGAGTATACACCATCTGATCTGACATAGCCCAGCTTGTCAAGCAGAAGTTCCAGTTCATCACAGCAACCGTGAATATCGCCTATAATGTCGAAAGGACCATGTTCACCGCGCTTATCGTTCCAGAGTTTCGTGCGCACCACTTCGGTGTTTTCAAGCTGTTCGGGAGAGTTTATCACATAAACGAACCGAAAGCCTTCGCGCTTAAGCCCTCTGATACTGCGTCTTACTTCGCGGCTGTGCTGGTGTATGACCCGTTCGGGCAGGTTTCTGTCGGGACGGGCTTTGTTGCGTTCAAGCATGATATCTTCTGGCATATTCAGCACTATCGCCGCCGCGTGTACATTCTGAGAACGTGCAAGTTCGATGACTTTTTTTCGGTCATTCTGCCTGATGTTGGTGGCATCTATCACAGTCAGCTTCATGTTGGCAAGTCGCTTTTCTGCCGCGTAGTAGAGCAGGTCAAAAGCATCGCCCGAAGCGTTCTGGTCGTTTTCGTCATCGCTGACCATTCCTCTGAAAAAGTCAGAGGACAGCACTTCTGTGGGCTTGAAGTGTTTCAGAGCAAAACTGCTCTTCCCCGAAGACGTTCCGCCCACCATAGCCACAAGGCAAGTATCGGGTATCTCTATCTTATATTTATCCATTTGTTCATTTCCTTCCGTTAAACTTCGGCTTTTCAACACCGCACGCTGCGATATTTTCACTTATCAGCCGAGTATTTAAATATGTGATTATCCCTTTAGCACACCAACTAAAAATGCGGTGAACAAAAGGATAATTGAGCGTTGTATATCTTTCCCCCGCCTGCGGCGGGGGAAAGATATACGCCAAGAACCTTAAGTTCTGTATAGCCGCTGTTTTTGTGGTGTGTCAGCGGGATAACCACAT
>Ga0129310_1000507_pt1 | contig 46922 bp, 45 predicted proteins | sample Go1ome_2_FD_94433 | JGI IMG/M metagenome (GOLD analysis project Ga0129310, IMG submission 94433) | Western lowland gorrila individual fecal microbial communities from Wisconsin, USA - Go1022A metagenome | ecosystem: Host-associated > Mammals > Digestive system > Large intestine > Fecal | place...
CCAATTTTTTCTCATTAAAAAAAAAAAATACATAGGCAAAATAAAAAAAAAAAAAAAAAAAATGAGTCACCTTTACGTCGGACGGAAAAAGTGACTCATTTTGTTTTGTTTTTACTCATTTTAAGTTTTATGGGATTACATCTGGTGGCGTACGACTTTATATTCGTCGCCGTCTTTGAAGTATGGACATTCTTTAAAGGATGACTGCATCAGTCGTCCAAAGTCGTCTTCGTCCATATTTACATCACATACATATTCTTCTATCTCATCATCGTACATGAAGTATGCACAATATTCGCAGGATGCTCCGCTTGCCATAACCTTATCTCTCTTTCATCTATTCTTTTACTATACTATTTTTCTGTTTCTTTTACTTTATTCTCGGCTTTTATTTTTCTGTTTCTTTTACTTCGTTCTTGGCTTTATTCTTAACTTTCTTCTTGAAGAAGCGTCTTCGCTGTGGTTCTTCTTCCTCTTCTTCGCCGAGATTCTTATCTACGCCCTTTTCTTCAAGCTTCTTGTAGATATATCTTCTGAAGAGTGCGTAGCAGACTGACACAAGTGGAATAACCACAACCATTCCCTTCACACCGAAGAGTGTTCCACCGACTGTTACTGAGACCAGCACCCAGATACCAGGAAGTCCAACCGAACCACCAACTACCTTCGGATAGATAAGATTTCCCTCTATCTGCTGTAATATCAGAAAAAGTCCCAGGAATATAAGTGCTTTCATAGGGCTTACGAGCATGATCAGCAACACACCGATGCCGCATCCGATAAATGCACCAACTATAGGTATCAGTGATAAAGCACCGATAAGTACGCTGATAAGAGATGCGTATGGAAGACCGATCAAAAGCATGGATACGCCGAACATAAGTCCGAGGATCATAGCTTCTACGCACTGTCCTGATATAAAGTTAGAAAATGTCTTGCTTGAAAGCTCTGCAACCTCAAGGATTTCCTTTGCAAACTTTTCATCAAAGAATGCATAGAGAATCTTCTTCGCCTGAAGTCCAAGCTTCTCCTTCTGCACTAAGATATATAGTGAGAAGATGAATCCGATCAGGAAGTTTACCACACCGGATACGATTCCCGTTACCGCATTGATACCGCCCTCGAGTGCTCCATTTACGGCAGTCTTTATGGATGCCGTGAGGCTTTCCAGGATTTCCTGCCATGACTCGGCAAGCTCTTCTATGATTTCCTGAATTACAGGATATTTGTTAAAAGCTTCCTCCGCCCAGCTCGAGATATTTTTAATTCCTGGAGGTATCTGTCTTACAAGCTGTGATACCGTGTCGGCCAGCTGTGGCGCCACCATATAGATAAGAAGTGCTAGCAGGACAAATGCGCCAAGAATCGTTATCACAAGTGCAAGCGCACGGCGAAGTCCGTTCCAGGTTCTGCCCGAATACTTCTCACGGTTCTTGAATAGTCCACGTTCTATCCAGCGAAGCGGTACATTTAGGACAAATGCTATGGCCGCGCCAAGGATAAATGGCATGAATACATTTACCAGATATTTAAGGCCACCCCATAATTTATCGATATGATACAGGGCGAAGTATGCTAAAATCAGCACAAGCCCCGTGAAGATGACCTTCTTAACTTTTTCGTCTCTAAGATATTTCATACTTTTTCCTTACTACACATCACTGACTTATACAGAGTCAGAAATGTCTACTCCTGGTCAAGCCTCGCATGCAGCCCCGCATACTTCGCAAGAGCCGCCTCAGCTGTTACATTTCGACCAGACTCAACATATGTAACATTATATATCATATCATGACTCAAATCACCATCAAAAAGTTCAAGTCCCAGGAGCTCCGCCAGATGCTTCACAGTTCCTCTGTTACCATCTACCAGCCCAGCCTTACCTCCGAAGAACTTGCTGATGGCAGATTTAAAGTAAGTAAAATGAGTACATCCGAGAACCACCTGATCATAATCATCCTTGTTGATTACCGCCATTTGTTCTGTCAGATACTCATCCACTTCCGGACCTTCGAAGATTCCTGCCTCAGCCAGGCGAACAAGTCCAGGCATAGGAAGCAAATCTACTATATGGTCCTTATCAACCTTCTTCAAAAGATTCTGAAGCTTATTCTCTCGAATAGTAATAGGTGTTGCCATCACGAGAACTCTACTATTAGATGCTTCAACTGCAGGCTTTACTGCAGGTTCCATGCCTATGATAGGAATGTCATACTTGATACGTACATACTCCGCTGCCACAGAAGTCGCTGTGTTACATGCGATAACTATAGCATCTACGCCTCGTCCAACCAAGTCAGCTACGATATTATCGACGAATCCAATCACTTCTTCTGGTGTCTTCACACCATATGGTACATGGTCCAAATCTGCATAAAATATATATTCTTCGTTGGGAAGTCGCTTCATAGCTTCGTGAAGAACAGTGACTCCACCTATTCCCGAATCAAAGATACCAATCTTCATATATGCTCCTTGTTATTTTTTTCAGTAAGTATATCACATACAATTGATAAAGTACGTGCTTCGCACTCTATTGTCTGCATCACAGTTACATTGTCACTCAAAGTAAAAGCCCAGAAGTCATACCCCACTTGACTTCTGGACTTTTGGAGGAAAAATTATGATAAAACACTAAAATTCTTAAAAAAGGTAGAATGAAAAAATTGTTTTGAAAGTTACTAATTTGTATCTCTTTCAACTGAGATTATTCTACCACAGTTCCCTAAAAAATACAACAGAAAATATACAAATTATCCAAAAAATTTTAGTTTTTTTAATTTTTTTATAAATTATGCCCAAGAAATCTGTTCTATCTCTTATAAATGGCTGAATCAAGGCCTTTACTATCTTATATATACTTTCATGCTGGAGCCACTGCTCTCAACCTTCAGATCCTTGATACCATATATAAACTTCGACAGCGTCGCATATCCAAACTCCCTGGCATTAAATGTAGGAAATTCCTCGTGGATTTTCTGCCCCAGGTATCCAAGCTCGATACCCTTAGTTCCATTTTCGGCAACCGTGTCAATCGTGAATCTCTTAACTCTCTTCTTCATATCCTTGTCAGTATGAAGTCCAACGAATACAGTACTGTCTTTACGCTTTACATCAAATACAGCAGTCTCATCAATAAATGTCGAAAGCGAGCTGTATCCATAGTTACGAACATCGAAGTCGGAGTACTTCTTCTGAAGTCGACTTCCGATCTCGCCGAGTCCTGTCTCTTTTCCACGGTTATCATTCTCAGTTATGATCTCTATGATATCATTTTCGATATTCTTGAGAGGGATAACATTTTCAGACTTCTTCTTACCTTTTGACTTTCCTTCCTTCGCTACAGCATTATCATCTGTCTGGAAGAGAAGAAGCTCAAGGTCAGTGAAGACTGTACATGCAGCTCTGAAAGATCGAGGAGTCTTACTCTCTCCCATTCCGATAACATGCATTCCCGACTCTCTCAGTCGACTGGCAAGTCTTGTGAAATCTCCATCACTGGATACGATACAGAACCCATCCACACTATGGGTATATAGAATATCCATCGCATCTATAATGAGCGTGGAATCAGTTGCATTTTTACCAACAGTATTTCTAAACTGCTGGATAGGTGTTATGGAGTTCTCCATCAGCTGTGTCTTCCACTTGTTAGCCTGAGTGGAGGTCCAATCACCGTATATTCTCTTATAAGTTACAACGCCGTACTTCGTCATTTCATCAAGAATACTGGAAATGTATTTTGAAGATATATTATCTGAGTCAATCAAGACGGCGTATCTTTTATCTTCCATTAGTTGTCCTTTCTTAGAATATTGGAGCGTCGTCAAATGTATTCTCTATCACTGGTTTTGTGAAAGTTCCTGGATTAAGGACTCTTGTCATATTATCCTGAAGTTCTTCTATTAGTCGCCTCTCTAGATTAAGCTCTGCCTGTGTGAATCGATTCATATCAGGAGTTTGAAGTGCCTCGATAGCTTGATTCAGAGTAATTGATGCAAGCTGTGGCTGATTCAGAATATAGAACTGATAATACGCCAAGGTTCTTCTACCATTTGCGTCCATATCAGCCTCAATAGCTGGCTTTATCAGATTATATATTCTGGCTGCATGCGATGGATTAGGATTCACATAGGACGAATAAAAAAGAATGTGATAATAGCCGCCCATAATAAGCGTCTCATATGCATATTCGGAATTTGCTCCATGCTTTCTAACAGCAAGGTCCATCTGTCTTACCAGATTATTAAGCGCAGAGAAGTTCTTCATCCAAAGTGCTTTAGAAAAGCAAAGATATAGATAACCTACCTTCTCCTGCCTAGTCGCCTTATCAAACATTCCATCTGGTATAGACATATCCAGCTGTTCAAAGGTAGCTCCATTCTTAAGCTTCAAAATCTGAGAACGTGAAAAGCTCGCCAAATCCTGTCCCTTAATAAATGTCCTATAGATTCTCATTATTATAGTCAAAATACTGACAATTGCAGCATACTCTGCACTTGAACGAAGTATTCTCGCTCCAAACTTTGGATTCTTCCAAAAGAAGTAAAGTATTACAAATGCATATAGGAAGTTGAGGAACATCAGAAGCAAATCCATAGCAAGTGTAACCTTTTTATACTTTGAATCTGTCTCCTCATCTATTCCCAGCTGCAAATAGAAGCTTGGTAAGAGAACAAACTTATCACTATTCCATGTGAACTTTTGATCTGGACTACTTCGTCTTCCTGTTTTTCCAAATACTCTTGCAATCGAAATATAGGAATCAGTAAAAAGCGACACTACAACGGCTGACAGCGAAATAGTAATACTCATTACCACAAGACCAAGTATTAAGCCAATAAAGAAAGCTATCATTATCTATATACTCCTAACCCTTCACTCATTTTATTCATCATCAGCTCCAGGAAGTGGAATATCTTGAAGAAGAGAAACCTTCTCCTTATGACGTTCTCTTATAGACTCATCCTGAGTCTCAACCTTGTTGATCTTATCAACAATCTCTTCACCATTCTTAGCGGAGCTACGTTCTCCAATATTCTTATATTGTCTATAAACATCAAGAACTGTATCCTCAAGAGACTTATGCATCTGATATCTTCTCAGTTCTTCATTTTCTCCGAGCAGTATACTTCTAACTGCAGATTTATAGACTGCCTTCGCTGCCTGTTCCTCAGTCAGGTTATACTTTTCCTTCAATTCGTCCTTTATTATTCTTAGATAATCCTCAATATATTCTGGTGCATTTGACATATTAATTCCCTCATAAAACTACTTGAACAAATTATTTCTCAAAGTCAAAATGGTAATCCAGCCCTAAAGCATCTCGAATCGTCACGATATCCTTCTGAACGCCTTCGCCAACTGGTACACCTTTATCTTTTCTATAAAGCCACACATCATACTCCTTCTCACCAGCAGTATATATACGGCTTTCTCCAGGAGCCTTCTTTGAAGCACGAAGTGCACGGCAGATATCTCCTGCAATTTTCTTAAACTCATCCTGACCCATAAATGCATCAGGATCCACCACAAAGAAGAAATGTCCCAAATGATACATCTGCGGTTTGCCATCTTCGCTCACTCCCGAAAGCGCCTTCATGAACTCACCGCCAGATAGGGCAGCCGATAGAATCTCAACAACTGTCGCATATCCATAGCCCTTGTATCCAGCCAGCTCATCTCCTATTCCACCAAGTGGAGCAAGTGCCGCTGTACCAGAAACCAAGTCCTTTAGAATCTGCTGACTATCTGTAAGAGCTTCTCCATTTTCAGAAATGACAGTTCCCGCTGGAGTTGGTTTACCCTCTCTAGCATAGTACTCTATACGTCCTCTCTGAACTATAGATGTTGCACAGTCTAGGCAAAATGGAAACTCTTCATCTGTCGGAATCGAGAATGTCAGTGGATTAGTACCAAGCATATTCTCAACGCCGAAGGTTGGTGCTATGGATGGTCTTGCATTTGTACCAGTGATACCAACCATTCCTTCTTTACTCGCCATGGAAGTCCAGTATCCTGCGATCCCATAATGAGTTGAGTTACGGATAGCTCCACCGGCCATACCATAGGTCTTTGCCTTTTCTATAAGCTTCTCCATCATACGATAGCTGGCTACCATACCCATGCCATCATGAGCGTCCATAACAATCGTAGTTGGAGTTTCTTTAAGTATCTCTATTTCAGTCACCGGAAGGAGTGTACCCTTCACGATACGATCGATGTATATAGGTTTAAATCGATTGCATCCGTGACTTTCTATGCCTCGTCTGTCTGACTCCAGAAGAACATCGGCACATATTTTTGCGTCTTCTTCAGGAACCCCATACCCTTTGAAGGCGTCTACCATAAAGTTATTCATTTGCTCCCAAGGAACAAATGGTCTAGTCTCTACTATATTTCCCATACGCTTCTCCTGTTATATAAAAAAGCAGGCATCAACTGTCACATCCTGTGACAGCTGGTGCCTGACCTGGGTGTCACCTATGTACACTCATTTATTAATCATCATTCTTTGTTAACTGTGCTGCTGCAGTTTCCTCAAGCATATCCTCACGAAGAAGTGTGATAAGGTCGTCATCATTTATATTCTCATCAGCGATGATTCTTGTAGCCTGTCTATCTACGCAACGCTCGAAGTAGTTACGAACGAGACGGGCATTTGCGAAGTTATCAATCTTCTGCTCTGTCATACCTCTCAGATATGCCTCAGCAACATCTGCTGCACTCTGAGTAAGGATATAATCGTTGTTCTTACACATATACTTAAAGATTTCCATCAGCTCACTACTGTTGTAATCTGGGAAGTAAATGTACTTATTAAATCTGGACTTAAGACCAGGGTTGGACTCGATGAACTCTGTCATCTCATTTGTGTAACCAGCAACGATAACGATGAAGTCATCTCGATCATCCTCCATACGTTTCAGAAGTGTATCGATTGCCTCCTGACCATAGTCTCCTGAATCCTTATTATGTGTCAGTGTATATGCCTCATCGATGAAGAGGATACCACCGATTGCTCGGTTGATAACATTTGTTGTCTTAAGAGCAGTACCACCGGCAAAGTGGTCAACCAGACCAGATCTATCAACCTCGATAAACTGACCCTTACTAACAAGACCGAGCTGCTTATATATCTTAGCAAGAAGACGAGCGATCGTTGTCTTACCTGTACCAGGGTTACCCGTAAATACAAGGTGGAAGGACATCTCAACTCGTTTGTAGCCTCTCATCTCACGAAGCTTACGTACTTTAATGATATTGATGAGGTGCATAACGTCTTCCTTAACGGAACCAAGTCCGATAAGTCCCTGAAGGTCATGAACAAGTTCATCAAGAGACTTATCAATCTCTTCTGACTCATCCTTACGGCCTCTTCTACCTACACGGCCCTCACCACGCTTGAAGACCTTACCTTCATCATCCTCTTCCTTCTTGAAGTTAAGGAACTCAGATACATCAGTAGCAGCCTTCTTCTGGATATTACGTCCAGATATATTAATTGCTTTCTTAGTAACGAACTCACCAGTCTTCTCATCAAATGATGTGATAGTCTCAAGTTCTGGATCAGCTGTATTAGAGAATGTAGCTGTACCACCCTTCAGGTGATCTGGCATATCTCCAGCCTTCAGAATACTTGTCTGCTGAGATGTAACAATACCTGCACTATTAAGTGTAGCATTAAGAACACCTACATAATCCTTAAGAGCCTGCTTTGTAGCTTCCTTAACTCCATCATATGCTATAAAGCCTTCACCAAGTTTTCTAAATGTATCAACTACAAACTTAGACTTTGCGACACTGGCATTAGATGCCTTCATGTCAGGATCTCTATCTGCTTCTATGAAGTATGTAAGAGACTTTGGTGATTCTGTAAGGAACTTGGTATCGCTGCATTTCTGCTCAACCAATGCGAGGAACTTCTCCTCAGAAAGAATCATACGAAGGTTGGTCTTGATATACTCTATCTGATCCTGAAACTCGCTGTTCCCTGGCTCATACAGATATCCAAGAAAGACCATCATATCGTATCTTAACAGGTCTTTAAGTGACATCCTAGCGTCTGCAGGATAGATTGATGAATTCTCAGAGATATCATCTGCATATGTGATACACTCTGCAATCATGTTTTGAATGTTTTTTATTACCATAACACTGCCCCACCAAAAATAAAGATTTTTATTTTCGCCGAAATAGCTCTCACCCTAAAATCAGCGTAAGGGTATTATATCACAAAAAAGGCACTATGTCATCATTCGAATAGCGCCTTTTTTCTACTAATTTTCATTATGTTAATCTGGGTACATCCCCGGCATCATTCCGGGCATCATGCCACCCATTCCAGGTCCCATTCCAGGTCCCATTCCGGAACCCATGCCCGGCCCCATTCCAGGGTTCATTCCTTGTCCGTTATTATCTTCAGGGCCACCCATCATAGGACTCTGACTCTGTCCATCTCTAAGTACTGATAAAGCATTCATAACGTCCTGCTTCTTTGAACTTACCTTACTTTGATCAACTTGATTCATGGCGATAACATTTGATACCTTATCTAGTTCGTCACCTTCTATGTCGGTATCCAGCTGAATATTTCCTGTGCCGCTAAGGATCTGCTGTCCTGACTTCGTAAGACTCACCTCCGCTGCAATATCAGCCTTTCCATCAAGAGCCTCAACATCAAGATATATATCATCCTCGTCAGTAGCAGAAACAAGTGATACAGTCCACTCGGTACTTGATGTAACTTTATCAACACCCTTGTTCTTACTAGCAACCTTTATAGAAGTTGATGCATCATCCGCAAATGATACATCTGCGACAAAAGCACGTATACTACTTTTATCCATATATATAGTTAGTACTAAATCACTACTAACTCCAGATTCCAGCAACTTACTGACATCAACCAACTCACCCTGCTGAGTATTTCCCTGGCCCGGCATCATTCCTCCGAAGCCACTTGAATCCTGGCCTGGCATCATTCCTCCGAAGCCGCTAGAATCCTGACCTGGCATCATTCCTCCAGCGCTGTCCTGCATAGATGCACCGTTAAAAAATGCCTGAAGAAGCTGCACTGCTCCGCCTTGAGCATTTCCACCCTCGGACTGCTTTGCCTGGGACATTTCCTTCAGCATACTGTTAATGTCACTTGCTGAGATAGTAACCTTATATTTCTTACATTTTATCTTCTTAACTCCATTTGTCACGGAGCCATTTCCCGCAGATTCAACCTCTGCATTTCTCCAAAGTCTGTCGATTATTCCAGTTAACTGGCCGCCCTGTGCTCTTTGTTCGGAGCCGCCATTATTCTCAAACTGAACATAACCATCAGTTACACCATCTACACTCAGGTATGCTCCGTCCTGCCCCATCACATAATCTGATGAAAGCACAGTCTGCCCACCTTGAGACAGTTCTATCTTACCACCTTTTTTCATAGATGCCTTATCTGTAGTTTCAAGAAGCTTAGCATTTATGCTGCCATTTGCTCCTGATACATCAGCATCCACCGTCAGGGTTCCGCCCTTTTCTACATATCCGCTCAGAATATCCGCCGCGCCATATGTATTCATCAGAGCCTTATAAACCCTTTTCTTTGGGGACATAAGAAAAGTTGTCACAAATATCACGCCACAAGCAAGGAGCAGTGCGCCGATACCTATGCCGCCAAAAAACATCACCTTTTTCTTCGAACGATTAAACTTGTTCATAGCATTTCCTCCTACAGACTTAAAGTCTATGACTCAACAAATAGAACATAAGTCTCCCCTTACGATTTCGATTCTAAGATAATGCTACCAACTTTTCCTACTATATCCTGTCAAAAAAATGTCAAAGTTTTGTCAATTCTTCAGCATACTTAAGAAGTTTCTTTCTTCCTTTTGAATCGAGCTTCTCAGATAACTCCATAATTTTAAACATTTCCGGACTATCTTCCTTCTTAATCACATAGCTTTGAGACTCTGGATTATCTTCCTTACCGATCAGATATTCCGGACTTACATTTAGAACCTGTGCCATAACAATAATCGTAGCGTAAGTTGGATTTCTGTCTCCCTTTTCGTATCTTACATACGTTGTCTGGCCAATATTCATTCTTTTTGAAGCCTCAAGCCTCGTGATCGAAAGCGCTTTTCTCGCACTTGTTAATCTTTCAGGAATCAAAACTTCCTTCATGTGATGTACCTCCGAAAAAAAACAGCCACGAACTAGCTTTACGCAAGTTTGTGGCTATTTATCTAAGTGTGCGTCCTAGAGGATTCGAACCCCCGACCTTCTGGTCCGTAGCCAGACGCTCTATCCAGCTGAGCTAAGAACGCATATATTTACAGCGAATGATATGATACCACTACCCTCCACAGCTTGTCAAGGAGAAAATTATCTATCGTTGTAAAGAATCTCTATAACATAGAGTTACGGAATAATCCCCTCCAGATATCCTACTAGTTGAAAAGCGGTAATGATCCAATCCCTGAAGTTTATCAGGCGCATCCTCCCTTACCTCTATCTTTCCAGATAGAATAACACCTTCGCCGCCATATCTATCTACCTCATCTAAAGCGAACTGGTCAAATGAAGCGTCAAACGTAGCATCAAATGACGAAAGCGGTACGCTTATCCCGATACAAAGGCATTTTAGAAAGGATTCCTTTATAGTCCAGATATCCCGGAACCTTCTCTCAGCATCAAGCATATCACCAAATATATAGTCCTGATCTCTCTTAGTAAACATTCTTTTGGTGACCTTAAAGTCATTATCTGACTTATGCTCTACATCAATCCCGACTGGAACATTACCGACAGCAAGGGCCACATATTCGCCGGAGTGAGACAAGTTACTGTATATCTCACCACAAGGTACTTGATCAGCACTACTGAGACGCTCCAAAAGTTCCTCATGGGATATTAGATAATCTCTATCATCATAGCCATACATATATTTCTCTGCCTTACCCTCGAGAAACAAAGAAGTGCCCACCTTCAGCAGCATCCCCGCAGCGATACTCTGAATACGAGCACTATCATTTTTAAGTCTCGCCACCTTTTCTTTACGCGAATCATCGAGGAGTTCTCGTATATGAGACTCCTCGCGAAGTATATCTTCTTGTTCTATTCTATAAAGAAAGACAGCTAGTTTTTTATTCATCTTATACTACCTTAATATCCGCCGCATGGGAGTATGAGTCGCCAGGATATTTATTCGTAATGATCATGGTGCCACTGAACTCCGCAAATGTTACTGATGACGACTGTCCAAACTTATCATGATCTGCCAGGATATATCTTGAACCCGGCTGGGTATTCTCGATGGCAACCCTCTTGATCAGTGCCTCTCTAACGTCAGGAGTTGTATAGCCCAGCTTCATGTTTACTCCATTTGTACCGAAGAATCCCTTATTGAAATGATATTTCTGGATATGCAATATAGCGTCAGCACCTACAACCGTATCGGTATTTTCCTTCACCTCTCCACCTATCAGAAAAGCTTTAAAATGTCTTCTTACAAGATTCCTGGCGTGTGAGATAGCATTTGTCACATATATCGCACGTTTCTCCGTAAGAAATCCAACCATATATTCTGTGGTCGTTCCTGAATCTATATATACATAATCCCCCGGCTCTATAAGAGACGCAGCGTACTCTGCGATTCGAAGCTTCTCATCCTTATTGATAGTCTCCTTCGCCATGATGGATAGTTCCTCTGGAGTTGGCGGATTCTCAAGTGCAACCGCTCCTCCATGAACCTTTACTAGTCGACCTTCTCGGCTGAGTGTCACTATATCTCTTCGCGCAGTTGATTCCGATACGCCTAGAAGATTCATTAGGTCTGCGACCGTTACACTCTTCTTCTCATTAACCTCTGCGAGTATTAGTCTTTTTCTCTCCTCAGTTAACATTTTCCTCCACCTCTAGCTTTTTCTTCCAAAAACCAAGAGTTACACATGTAAGAGCTGCACCTATGATCCATGCAACCAGGAAAAGCACCTGATTCTCTACCGCAAGCAGAGAAAGAACTCCTCCATAAGGCACCTTAACCTCGCATTTGAAAAGCATTGAGAGACAGCCAGCAACAGCCGCTCCAAGAACCGAACAAGGTATTACACGAAGTGGATCTGCCACCACATAAGGTACGCTTCCCTCTGTTATAGCTGCAGCGCCCATAATAGCACTTGGAATCGACGCACTTCTCTCTTCCTTCGTAAACTTCTTTGGGAATATCCAAGTTGAAAGTGCTATACCAAATGAAGGAACCATGCATCCAACCATAACAGACGCCATTACCATATAGCAGATCTGAACCTTAGTATCGTCAACCTTAACACCCGCATTTATCGAACTCTGTGCAACATCAATCATGCTACCAGCGAATATAAATGCAGCTTTCTTAAATGCTCCGCCCATATCAAAAGCTACCATAGCCCCAAGCAGAAGTCCAAGAACTGACAACATACCTGCATCATGAAGTGATACGAGAACATCGAACATTCCCTTGTTTATAAGTCCTGTAAGAGGATTAACTGCAAACATCATTACGATGCCTATAAGCAGTATTCCTACTATCGGATATATAACTATATTCTTGATACTCTCAGAAGATTCAGGCATATTTTCGCACGCTTTCTTAAGTCCAAGAATAAGGAAGCCTGCAATAAATCCTGCAATGATGCCGCCTAAGACTCCAGGTGCTGTCTGTCCACCTTTTGGCTGAGCAAATACATATCCAGCAAGAAACTTATTAAATGCATCTAGCGGTTCTTCATTAAATAGTTCTTTTCCTGTAAATGTCATAGCCGCAAGCGCCTGGTTACCTGAGTTAGCTAGCATTCCACCAACTAATCCAACAGCCAAAGCCTCCTTGCCAGCGATAGCCTTAGCTATATATCCTGAAAGTACAGGTATCATAAAAGCAAGAGCCACATTTCCCACATACTTAAAAACTGATGATACCGGAAGTATATATCCAAGATACGCTCCTGCATCCTCCGTGTGTCCTGCCAACGTATCTATTAGATAAGCAAGAAATACAAGAAGTCCACCAACCACTACAAATGGGAAGCAATACTTTTCTCCCTCAAGAAGCCAGGAATATATCTTGCTTCCAAGCTTTTCCTCTGGAGGAAGTTCAATCTTAATCGGTTCCAAGTCATCTACCTTGGTTTCTTCAGCCTTAGGCTCTTCCATCTTCTCCTCGGCAGCAAGAACATCCGTTGTCTCATCCTTCTTGGTCTCTTCCGCCTTCTCCTCAGTGGTTTCCTCAGCCTTAGCTTCTTCCACCTTCTCTTCAGCGGTTTCCTCAGCCTTAGCTTCTTCCGCCTTCTCTTCAGCGGTTTCCTCGACCTTGGTCTCTTCCGCCTTCTCTTCAGTGGTTTCTTCGACCTTGGTCTCTTCCACCTTCTCTTCAGCGGTTTCCTCGACCTTGGTCTCTTCCACGCCTTCCTTCAAGTTCTCAGTATCCATGTTAACCTCCACACATCATATTCATTACAGTTCTTCGTACAACCTCAAGATTTCTTCCTTAGTACCAAAGCTTGGCGAGAACGCATTTGCCGATCCTGCGGCCACACTCATTTTGAATGCATGCATTAATTCATCACCTGCGAGACTCTCGCCTCCCCCGAGGCCAATGCATCCCGACAGGAAGCCCGCAACCATTGAATCCCCCGAACCTACTGCATTTATCACTTCACCCTTCGGTGCAGGCAGAGTATAAAACTCACCCTTTGACGTAACTATCGCAGCGCCCTTTTCTGCAAGGGAAACGATTACATTTTCGGCACCCATTTCATGCACTTTTCTCGCATATGGTTCTATCTCTTCAAATGTATATAGGGAAACTCCGAAGAGATCTCCCAGTTCGAAATTGTTAGGTTTTATAAGAAATGGTTTATATTCCAGTGCATTTTGAAGCAGCGTCTTGGTAGCGTCAACGACAAATCTCACGCCTTTCCCCTGAAGACGTTTCATAATGTCGCTGTATATGGTAGTCGGCATGCTGGCAGGAATACTTCCCGCAAGAACCAGAATATCGCCGCTTTCAAGAGCATCTAGCTTCTGGCAGAGTCTATCCACATTTTCTTCAGAAATTGCCGGGCCCATTCCATTTATCTCAGTTCCTTCTATCGAGCTGAGCTTAATATTTATTCTCGAGCAACCATCTGAGAGCTTTATCTCGTCGGCATTTACGCCGCGCTGTCTCAGAAGTCTCGTTATCTCATTGCCTACAAATCCGGCCGAAAAATATATAGCCGTACTATCGACGCCTAGATTTCGCAGAACTGTTGAGACATTTAGACCCTTTCCGCCCGGAAACATCATTTCCGATGCGGTACGGTTGGTCATGCCCAGTGCGAAACCCTTCACATCCACTATGTAGTCTAGCGACGGATTAAATGTCACTGTGTATATCATATGATTATTCCTTTGACTGATTAAATAAGTGTATATGTTTTCTTTGATATCCTACTTCTTTGGCTTAAGGTACTTCTTCAGATACTGGCCTGTGTAGGACTTTTTCTTCTTTGCAATCTCCTCAGGAGTTCCAGTAGCAACGACCGTGCCGCCGCCATTTCCGCCCTCAGGTCCCATATCTATAATATAGTCCGCCTGCTTGATAACGTCCATGTTGTGCTCGATTACAACTACTGTATTTCCGCCATCTGCGAAGGTCTGGAGAATCTGAAGCAGCTTTCTGACATCGTCAAAATGAAGTCCTGTAGTAGGTTCATCCAAGATATAAATGGTATTTCCCGTGCTACGTTTACTAAGCTCCGTTGCAAGCTTGATACGCTGCGCCTCACCACCTGACAGGGTTGTAGATGGTTGGCCAAGCTTGATATATCCAAGACCAACATCCTGAAGAGTCTTTATCTTTCTATAGATTGTAGGAACTGCTTCGAAGAAATCGCAAGCCTCGTCCACCGACATATCCAGAACCTCGAAGATATTCTTGCCCTTGTATCTAACCTCCAGCGTCTCGCGGTTATATCTCTTTCCGTCACACACCTCACAAGGTACATAAATATCTGGAAGGAAATGCATCTCAATCTTATTAATTCCGTCTCCCTTGCAGGCCTCGCATCGACCACCTGATACATTGAAGGAGAAGCGTCCCTTGTTGTATCCCATAGTCTTTGCATCCTTAGTCTCTGCAAAGATTCCACGGATCAGATCGAAGACTCCCGTGTAAGTCGCAGGATTAGAACGTGGTGTTCTTCCGATAGGCGACTGATCTATATCTATTATCTTATCAAGGCTATCTATGCCTATTATATCCTCATGCTTACCCGGCTTGATACGAGCACGGTTAAGGTCTCTTAGAAGACGTTTCTTTAAGACTTCATTTATCAGTGAACTCTTTCCAGAACCTGATACACCTGTGACCACTGTAAGAATACCAAGTGGAATATCAACATCCACATTCTTAAGGTTATTCTCGCACGCACCCTTAATCTTAAGGAAACCAGTTGGTTCTCTTCTAGTAGATGGAACCGGAATTATCTCCTCGCCGCTTAGATACTGTCCGGTTATGGAGTCTTTACATTTGATGATATCATCTATAGTTCCTGTAGCTACAACCTCTCCGCCATGCACACCGGCTCTTGGTCCAATGTCCACGATATAGTCCGCTGCGCGCATAGTATCCTCATCATGTTCAACAACTATGAGAGTATTTCCGAGCTCCTGCAGTCTCTTCAGCGATGCTATCAGCTTATCATTATCACGCTGATGAAGACCGATAGATGGTTCATCCAAAATGTATGTAACGCCGACAAGTCCCGAACCGATCTGAGTTGCAAGCCTGATACGCTGCGCCTCACCACCCGATAGGGTTGCGGTAGCACGACTCAGATTCAGATAGTTAAGTCCAACATCTACCATGAAGTTGAGCCTTGCTCTTATCTCCTTCAGGATATCGCGTCCTATCATAGCCTGACGCTTTGTAAGCTCCAGATTATTGACAAAATCCGACAGCTCGTCGATTGGCATTTCTGTCATTTCATATATATTCTTATCTCCAACAGTAACTGCGAGTGATGCCGGCTTCAGCCTCTTTCCACCGCAGACCTTACATGGAGTATATGTCATATACGACTCGTAGTCGCTCTTCATTTCTTCAGAACCAGTATACTTATAACGTTCTTCAACATTTGCGATAAGCCCTTCAAAAGGATGTGTAAATGTACTTCTCCTTGTTCTCTGACTCTGATAATGAATCGTGATTCTTCGTCCGTGAGTACCATTCATGATGACATCCTTCACTTCATCAGGAAGATCACGGTATGGTGTATCCATAGAGAAGTTATAGGTTTCAGATAGAGCCACGAGAAGAGCATGCGTAAATGACTTAGCATCGCCGCTGGACGCCCAACCCAATACCGCGATAGCACCCTCATTTAGCGAACGGGATTTATCTGGAATCATAAGATCCGGATCCAGTCTTCTCTCCCAGCCTATACCAGTACAAGCCGGACAAGCACCAAATGGATTATTGAATGAGAAGGATCTAGGCTCGATCTCATCAATCGAAACATTACAGTATGGACAGGAGAAGCTATCCGAAAATGTATACGTCTCCCCGCCTATCACTTCTATCTTAACTATTCCCTCAGCCTGCTTAAGCGCAACCTCGAGGGAATCTGCAAGTCTTCTATCGATGCCTTCTTTTATCACCAGACGGTCCACGATTATATCGATATTATGCTTAATGTTCTTATCAAGAGTAATCTCCTCATCGAGAGTGTACTGATTTCCATCGATCACCACTCTGACGAAACCGCTCTTCTTAGCTCTGGTAAGCAGCTTCTCGTGAGTACCCTTACGTCCACGAACAACCGGAGCAAGTACCTGGAACTTAGTCTTCTCAGGAAGCTCCATAATCTGATCCACCATCTGATCAACAGTCTGTCTCTCTATGATTCTTCCACATTTTGGACAGTGTGGTATACCAATTCTCGCATATAGAAGTCTTAGATAATCATAGATTTCTGTAACCGTTCCAACTGTAGAACGTGGATTCTTATTCGTCGACTTCTGATCTATGGATATAGCTGGGGACAGTCCCTCTATCTTATCCACGTCCGGCTTCTCCGCCTGGCCCAGGAACTGTCTCGCATACGAAGACAGAGATTCCATATATCGTCTCTGGCCTTCAGCATAGATTGTGTCAAATGCAAGCGACGACTTTCCAGATCCCGAAAGACCTGTAAATACTATAAACTTATTTCTTGGCAGAGTTACATCCACGCCCTTGAGGTTATGTTCGCGCGCACCCTGCACTGTTATATACTTTATCTCACTCATAATTCTTCCTATCTTATAACATATGAAGTTATATCTCACATATGTTTATTTGTCATAGTCACGAAGCTTTACCTTTAGTTCGATAAGTTCGTCACGAAGCACTGCTGCAAGTTCAAAGTTAAGCTCTGATGCAGCCTGGTTCATCTTCTTGGTCAGGCGTTCAATCTCCTTGCCAAGTTCCTTCTTATTCATAAGGTCAGGATCCTTACCAACCGTCTTTCTGCGGTCCTTCTCTTCATCCTGAGCTGCCTTAAGGCTGGTAGAAATGAGTTCTCTAACAGCCTTTCGTATAGTCTGAGGAGTTATACCATTTTCCTCATTATACTTCTGCTGTATCTCACGACGACGGTTCGTCTCGTCGATAGCCTTCTGCATAGAATCTGTAATGGTATCTGCATACATGATAACGTGGCCATCAACATTTCTCGCCGCACGGCCGATGGTCTGAATAAGAGAAGTCTCGGACCTAAGGAATCCCTCCTTATCTGCATCCAGGATAGCTACAAGTGTTATCTCTGGAATATCAAGACCTTCTCGAAGCAGGTTGATACCTACCAGAACATCAAAGACTCCAAGTCTCAGATCTCGAACGATTTCCATTCTTTCCAAAGTATCTATATCACTGTGAAGATACTTAACCTTAACATCCAGGCCACGAAGATAGCTTGTCAGCTCTTCCGCCATACGCTTTGTAAGCGTTGTGACAAGCACCTTGTTACCCTTTGTAACTTCCGCATTTATCTCACTATAGAGGTCATCAACCTGACCCTCTACAGGACGAACATCTATAGGCGGATCCAGCAGTCCCGTAGGTCTTATGATCTGCTCAGCTCTTCCTTCCTCATGTTCCTCTTCATACGGACCAGGAGTAGCAGATACGAAAAGTATCTTATCTATTCTCTCTTCATACTCTTCGAAGTTAAGAGGTCTGTTATCCATAGCTGAAGGAAGTCTGAAACCAAAATCGATAAGTGTCTCCTTACGCTTCTTATTACCACCAAACATTCCTCGTACCTGAGGAAGTGTCTGATGTGACTCGTCTACTATCATAAGGTAATCATCTCCGAAGAAATCTATCAGAGTATCCGGCGGATCTCCCGGCTTACCACCTGCAAGTATACGAGTATAATTCTCAATGCCCGAACAGAATCCCGTCTCGCGTAACATTTCCATATCAAACTCAGTACGTTCCTGAATTCTCTGTGCCTCCAGAAGTTTATCATGAGACTTGAAGTAGACAATTCTCTCGCGAAGCTCAGCGTCTATCTCGGCCAGCGCCTTCTCCATCTTCTCCGGAGCGATAACATAGTAGGACGCTGGGAAGATACAGGTAAATGTTATATCTCGCTTTATCTCTCCTGTAACCGGATCGAACTCTGAGAGCCTGTCTATCTCGTCCCCGAAGAACTCGATACGAACAGCTTCACCATCTTTGTTGGCTGGGATGATATCAACAACATCTCCCTTCACACGGAAGGTACTACGCTTGAAGTCCATTTCATTTCTGGTGTACTGCATATCCACCAGTTCTTTCAGGAGCACGTCGCGGTCAAGGGCCATGCCTGGTCGAAGGCCCAGCATCATTGATTTATAATCTTCTGGATTACCGATTCCATAGATACAGGAAACTGATGAGACAACTATTACATCATCTCTCTCAATAAGCGCAGACGTCGCACTGTGACGAAGCATATCTATCTCATCATTTACCGAGGAATCTTTAGCTATATATGTATCGGACGAAGGAACATACGCCTCCGGCTGATAATAATCGTAATAAGAAACAAAATACTCCACAGCGTTCTCTGGAAAGAAAGCCTTCATCTCTCCATAGAGCTGTGCAGCAAGTGTCTTGTTGTGTGACATTATGAGAGTTTTTTTACCAAGGGCTTTTATAACATTTGCCATGGTAAATGTCTTACCTGAACCAGTTACTCCAAGGAGTGTCTGATGCTTCTTGCCCTCCTTAAAGCCCTGAACTATAGACTTGATTGCCTCTGGCTGATCACCAGTAGGCGCGTATTCACTATGCAATATAAACTCAGCCATTATATTTCCTCTTATCAATTACCAAGAAGTAAATCTATAGCTTGCAGGTATAGACGAGGCACGAGTTCTTTGGCACAACCACTGTCAGTACATTATTCTGTACCATGGCAATCTGTTCATCCAAAGTGTAGCCTTCTTCCGTGGTCATCATCACACGCTTCATGGTTCTATTGTTATGAACTCCAAGTTCTCTTACATGGAGCTTAATCTCTTTATCGACATAGTCACTGTTAATGATAACAGCAACTGCTTCTTTGAAGTTGAAGCGTCCGAAAGCTATCATTCTGTACTCCCCGTGCAGGAACTTTAGAGAACCTGTTCTAAGGCACTGATACTGATTATGAATAGCTATTATATCCTTATGGAACTGAATCATCTCATGATCCTCATGCCCCCAAGGATATGTACGTCTTGAGTCAGGATCAGTCCAGCCACACACACCAGCCTCATCACCGTAATAGATTGTAGGTGCACCTGGCCAGGTCATCTGAAATGTAACTGCCATCCTCATAATGCCGCGGCTGACATTTTCATTTGCAGTCTCAGCACCAACTGTCTGAATACGGCCAACACGGTGATTCGTCCTAGTAAGGAATCTAGAATGGTCATGATTCGACAGCTCATTCATCGATACATATAGTGAGTTGTACATCATGTAAGACATATAATTTCGAATAGTTCCAAGGAAGAAGTCAGCATTTCCAAGGAAATCTCCGTGGAACTCATCGCTATGCTTTTCTACACCTGTAAGGAACCAAGTGATAGGCTCCATGAAGGCTCCATAGTTCATGATGGTATCCCACTGATCACCCTCAAGCCAAGACTTAGGATTTCCATAATGCTCAGCTAAAATGATTGCTTCAGGATTTGCATCCTTTACAGCGCTTCTAAAATCTCTCCAGAAGGAGTGATTGTATTCTTCTGAATACCCAAGATCGGCTGCTACATCAAGTCGCCAGCCATCGCAGTTATAAGGTGGCGATACCCATTTGCGGCCAATCTTCATTATATAATCGTGGAGCATCTGAGACTCCTCGTAATTAAGCTTAGGAAGTGTATCATGTCCCCACCAGCCGTTGTATGAGCCATTGCAAGGCCATGCATTTTCATCCATGAACTTGAAGAAGCCTCTATATGGACTGTCAGCAGATACATATGCGCCCTTTTCGTAGTCAGGATTTTGATCATAGATTCTCTCTTTATCCAGCCACTTATTGAAGGAGCCGCAATGATTAAATACTCCATCAAGGATAACCTTGATTCCTCTGGCATGAGCCTCCGATACAAGCTTCGCAAACAGTCGATTCGAAGCCTTTAGATTCTCCTTGCTGGTAACACGGCTTATATACTTAGTTGCAGATGTATTATCGGTGTTCCACTCCTCAAGTGGCTCGCCCTCATCCTTTACGATCTTTCCATAATGAGGATCTACATAGTCATAGTCCTGAATATCATACTTATGATTAGATGGTGATACGAAGATAGGATTCAGATAGATAGCCTCAACACCAAGATCCTGCAGATAGTCAAGCTTATTCATAACTCCCTGAAGATCACCACCATAGAAGTTACCAACATCCATAGCGTCCGGTGTCTTGTTCCAGTCCTCTATCTTTCGAACATGACTGCCAACGTAGCTGTACTCTCTATCTACAACATCATTTGAAGCGTCACCATTACAGAATCTATCTACAAATATCTGATAGAAAACTGCACCCTTTGCCCAGTCTGGTGTCTTAAAGCCTGGCACTATCTGGAAGTCATAATCATGATTAACGTCTCTTAGAATACCAAGACGGTTATAGATGACATTTAACCTGTCATTATGTATCTCAAAGTAATATCTAAGTGTTGAAGATACTCTAGGAATCTTTACCGAATAGTAGTCGAAGATACCGGTCTGCTTAGAAAGTTTCATGGAAATGTGCTCGTCACCAATAACGATATCTACTCCGTCAACGTTATTCTTAGCAGTTCTAAACTTGATAGTTATATCGTCACCTTCTTCTGGTTCAGCAGGTGACACAAAGTTTGGCGTCACATCTGTAAAGAGAGCGCCAAAGTTTAGAATAGTTGTAGAACTGAATATACTGTTGATTTTTCTAAGCACGTCTTGATTAGACATATGCAGCCTCCGGTTAAATGTGAAACATACAGCCAATTAATCCGGTAATCAAGCAAGTCGAGACCAATGCCCACAGATAATCTGTATTTTACCATAAAATAAGCCAGAATTAAAGTGACATTACGTCTCAAAAAGGTTATAATGTGACATATGTTTAACATCAATATTTTAAAGGAAATACAGGGGGTAAAATGGGTAGAAAATCAATCAAAGCAGATAAGAATATATACTTCAGATCCAGAGAGGAAGCCGGACTCACACGTGCAGAAGCCAGCGAAGCTATGGTTTACGTGTCTGAGAGCCGTATAGATAAGATAGAAAATGACAGAACTATAGTTCAGCCATCTGACGTTGTAGCTATGGCATCAGCATATAAAAAGCCTAGCCTCTGCAACTATTACTGCACTCACGAGTGCCGCATCGGACAGGACACAGTTGCAGAAATACATCCATCTAATCTTGCAGAGCTTTCACTCGGAATCTTTAATTCCCTAAATGCATTGAACGCTCAGAAGGATAGACTGATAGAAATCGCCGAGGATGGAACTATCCGCGACGACGAAGCTGAGGACTTCATAAAGATTCAGGAGAACCTCAACAAGATTTCTATAACCATAGAATCCTTAAAGCTGTGGATCAGCCAGGCTGTTGCCGACGGCAAGATAAAGCCACTTAATTAGTTAACTTAATTGGTTAACTTAGTTTATTTGCTTAGCTTAATAATATTATTAATTTATCACTAACGGATAAGTCTGCTTATGAAGAGGAACTGTCTGTTCCTTGGTATCCAGAACCCTCTGAACCTTTCCGTCTTCAAGAATAACAGGAGTTCCTTCTCTATTCATAAATGCATCTATATAATCTTCAATGCTTGTAAGGCGTCTATCGAACATCATTCCGCCCTTTGCTCCATCATAGAAGAAATGAATATCGGAGCCAGCGGACATAGGGACGTCTAGCTTGCAAGCATATTCATATCCAAGTGCATTCATATTTGGCTTGTTAGCTGCATTATATATCTCTATTCCATCGCTGGCAGCTGGTGTAAGTATAATATCGTCTATATACCATCTCTCACGGTAAGGATGTGCCTGGACCATAATACCGCCAGCCTTAGACACAAGTTCATGAAGTTCAACTCTAGTCTTATCCATCACATCAGGATTTGCATATAACCAGTCTTCATCCACACCATAGATAAGGTATTCATCACCTTCAAAGTAATACTCTATTCCAAAGAATACATCAAATCTCTCAGATTCATCAGTAATCTTTGCATTATGCTCATCAGCCATTTTCTTAGCAGCCTTATAGCCACTAACATACATTGCAACCTTCTCCTTCCAAGGAAGATTCTTAGGTACTGCACTGTTACCATTGAAGAAATGATCTGTCACTATGATTCCACTATAGCCTTGCTTTATCATGTAGTCAATGTAATCTCCACCCGAAACCTTTCCACACTTGCTGGCTTCAGATGTATGTAAATGTGTTTCGTAAATATAAGCCATATTCTTTTCCCCTACTTTTTATCACACGTAAATATACTTCACATATACAAAGTTTTCTTTATATAAAGAGTTTTTATATATACAAAAAAGTCACACCCTAGGTGTGACTTTTATAGAACAATTTTCTAAAGAATTCCACTTAAGGTTCTCTTCAAGCAACTAATGTTACCTCGCCAAGTTCCTCATTAGAATATACAACTCCTAATCCTCTGTCAAGTGGTACTATCTCAACAGCGCTGTCAAGATCAGCTAATCCAATATCTGCAGCTGAAACATTCTTCTGTCCAGAGATATCAACAAGAATCTCTGCCTCAAAACGTCTTGATAAATCGCTCATGTTAATGCTGAGATTATAAAATGTCTCTGAACTAAGTTCATATCTAAGTGATATTATATCAAACTTCTTACCGCCAGAAACCTGGAAACGATTGAACCACTTCTTAGCCTTCTCGTTATCTGCACTATCACTTGTACTAAGAATAACCTTGCATTCTGGACAAGCAGCCTTAACTGCATTGATAAGAGCATTCAGCATACGTGTCTGATCTTCAAATCCAAATGCAAGGTCTGGAATATCACTAAAAATCTCTGTCTTTATCTGTACAAAATCAGGTGAAACACCTGTTCCCGCAAGCTTAGTAAAGAGCTTATGAACATTTTCAAAGCCCCCTCTTTCAGCTTTTCTTACAAACATTCTGTTATCAAGGCCAACCTCTTTAAGAACTTCCTCATAGAGTGGCATAACATCAAGATTAAGGCACCATCCAAGTCCAAGAGAACTAGCGTCTGAACCAACCTCGATTATCGAATCTGCTGCATCTGCAACACCATTAACTATACGAGCATTGCTCATTACTGTATCAACGCCCTTTGTCCTAAGGATATTAAGTCTATCCTTACCAACACCGCTTGCTACATTTACCATTCTACTTAAGTTACTCATTTAAAATACCTCGTCTACCTTCTACGATTCTAACCTCAAATCGTTCGCACAATATCTTCTCTTTATCTCTCAAGCAAACTTTAATTCGATTTGGGCAAACTGTCAATTCGTAGAACTTAACGAAAATGAATAGCTTTTTTGTAACTTTTTCACTTACATGAACAAATAATCAAAATTTATGTCACAATTCTCTTGTTTTTAGCCAAAAGATGGGCGAAATCCCTATCGATGTTTATGCGTTTTTTTCTCCTCATACATCTCTGCATCAGCATATGTCATATATGATTCCGATGCCTTATCGATATCTTCATCAGTTATAACACCATCCGAATCCTCTGGTATTCTGATGCATGCGCCAACGCTGACATCAAGATCATATGGCTTATTATCCTGCTTAACTTTATCCTGGATATATGCTCTAACCTGGCTAGTATATTCCTTAACTCTTACTTCGTTGTAGCCTTTTGCCAGAACTGCGAACTCATCTCCACCTGTTCTAATGCATATCTCTCCATCTTTTGCAGCCGCCATCATAGCATCAGCTATAGTAACCAGACTGTAGTCACCTTCATTATGACCAAAGGTATCATTTACATGCTTTAGATTATCCATATCAATGATCATAACAGTAAGAGATTGTTCTTCAATTAGGCACTCCTTGAAGAGCTGCTTGAAATATATCTCATATCCACGTCTATTATACAGACTTGTAAGCATATCTCTACTAGATAGATCCTCTAATCTAGCAACCGTATCATTTAGCTTAACTCTGATTCTCCAATTCTCCAGCATGGCTCCTAAGTTAACAATCCACGACTTCGCCATAAGCTGGTTATAATTCTCAAGTCTCGGAGAAATGATCATATAACCCATATAATACTGAAGGTGATGGATGGAACAAATGTAATAAGGGAATGGATCATCCAGAAGATCCGCAGGAAGAAGTTTCTTCTTGTCAAACTCCTCTGGCTCAATATATTTGTTACCCATAAAGCCACATACAAGCTGCATCTTCTCATCCGGCATTGTCGTATCATCAGATACAACTCGCTGAGCATCCCAACCAGGAGCTAAACATAGAAGAAATGTATCAAAACCTGTATCAGACTTAGCATTTTCTGCTATCTCCCTATATACATCTTCCATAGTCGGAGCATTTGATATACTAAGAATCATGTTGGTAGTAGACTGAGCCAGATATTCGACCTTAGCCATTCTACCAGTGTATAGATTACGAATCTCTTCAGTTCTATTCATATCTAATGGAACACATCCACAAGACTGACTTGGGTTAAGTGTTCCCTTCACGCAAGTCGTCTTCTTAACATCTTCGCCTTTCCATATTTTTTCAAATACAGATATGGCTTCTCTACCCATTTCAAAGAACGGCTGAGTAGACGTGGTAACAGAAGGGAAGCCCATGCTAGCTGCCTCGACTCCATCGAATCCAGTTACAATAACATCTTCAGGAACGTTGATTCCTCTTTCTCTACAAGCATCAATTACACCGATAGCAGAGAAATCATTTGCGCAAACTATCGCATCCGGAAGTTTACTACCATCCTTCTTGCACTGCTCCAGAATATAATCAACAGCCGGATCACCGCAATCACGCCATAGCGTACCATAATATATTCTGTCTTCATCTGCTGGAAGACCATACTCACTCAAGGTCTCCTTAAAGGTTTTAACTCTGGATATGGAGAAATCTCTATCCTGAGGACCTGCAACATTATATATATTCTTCGCGCCGTGAGAGTTTATTACATGTTCTATAACATCCTTAAAGGACTCAACGTCAGCATTTCCAACACTATAAAAACGTTCATCCGGTTCTCCTAGATATAGAACCGGCGTCTTAGTCTTCTCAAGAAGCGGCTCTATCCTCTTAAGGTATTCAGGTGTAAAGGATATAGTGATAACTATAACGCCATCAAAGTCGTCGAGATCAGGAAGCTTGAAGGATACTATATCTCCTTCATCATACTTAACGTACTGATCATAAAACTCACTACTGAATCCATCACTGAAACTAGCAAAATAGATAAGCTTAACGTTCTCTTCAAAGGCCGCTTCATTAAGACCTCTCTGAACGTCATTTATCATAGCTCCATACATATTCAATACAAATACCGCTATCTTTTTTCTCATAAGGGGTGTCCTATCCTATATAATTCTTTTAATTCCTTCACGTAACGTTCTTTTATTGTACTACGAAGAACCCCTTGTGACAAGGCAAGGCCCTTGGTTTTAATGAAGTATTAAGGCTATGACATAAGAGTAAAAGTTAATTTTTATCATACATGAACTCAATCTGACTATATATATAACTGAAGTCAATTTCGCACTTGCCATCCCATATTGCCACTGGAATAGAGTCCTCAAATGTATAATCCTGAGGTCCTACATTTTTAGCAAAATCAAATACTGTAACCCTCTTCTCGTCCGGATAGACAATCCAGTATTCTCTAACTCCCGCCTTCTGATACTTAAAAAGCTTAATCATAGCATCCATGATAGGATTGCTAGGAGATATAACCTCCACAACAAGATCAGGCGCACCAACTATTCGAGCCTTAGTTATCTTATCTCTGTCACAGACTACGAGAACATCCGGTTGAACCATCGTCTTGTTGTCACAGTCTAGCTGAACATCTGTAGGCGCAACGAATGGAACACATTTGCCACAATTCCGAGAAACATAGTTCTTTAGTAAATAACATATTTCAAAACTGATACTTTGATGAATCGTCGTCGGAGCTGCCATATCATAGAACTTTCCATCTATCAGCTCTACGCGTGTCCCCTCGGGAAGAGCTATATAATCATCAATAGTCTTCTCCCCTTCATAATATCTGTCGGGTAAAGCTTTACCACTTGTTAGAACAAAGGCTTCCGACGGCTCATGAACTTCCTCAGCAGGAGCATCACTTAACACCTCACTAATCGCCTGAATCGTATTATATCTAGGTGAAGAAGTCTCACCACTAAAGATTTTTTGCAGAGTTCCAACTGGAACTCCGGATAACTCCGATAATTTATTAAATGAATATCCAAGTTCCCTCTTTCTGCGCTTCATTTCTTCTATAGTCATATCAGCATCTCCCACCATAAAAATCTGTAATCGAATCATTTTTATATATAAATTATACCGTTTATTAGATATTTGTCAACAGTAAATCCGTTTTTGGTATATTTTTAATATTTTTATTGATTATGCGGTGGTATTATGGTATATTTTTGGTAGGATGAATTATGAATCACGTCGAAGTATGATTCATTTATATTAAATTTTTTTTTAAATTGGGGTCTTCTCAAAAACGGTCAATGGAATATAATCAATATTAACCGAGGCGGTCAACATCGACTTAATCGGTCAATGGTCATTTATTTATCACCAGGATTAACTGGTAAAACAACTGTGGTTTATATATTAATGAGGAAAATGATATGAATGCAATCGAAACAAACAAATTAACCAAAAGTTATGGAAAAAGCCGCGGCATCAACGAACTACATCTCGCAGTTGCAGAAGGCGACTTCTTCGGTTTCATCGGACCAAATGGCGCAGGCAAATCTACTACTATCCGAACTCTGCTAGGACTTATAAGTCCAACCAGTGGAAGTGCCAAGGTCCTAGGTTATGACATAGTATCCGAAAAAGAGAAGATTCTACGTGAGATAGGATACCTTCCTTCAGAGATTAACTTCTATAGCGGAATGAAAGTTAAGGACGCCATTAAGTACTCTGCAGATTTACGACATGCAAAGTGCATAGATAAGCAGAAAAACCTATGCGAAAGACTTGGACTAGACTTAAATAAGAAGGTGGATGAATTATCTCTTGGTAACAGAAAGAAGGTCGGAATAGTTTGTGCTATACAGCATAGTCCAAAGCTCCTCATCCTAGATGAGCCTACATCCGGACTTGATCCTCTGATGCAGAAAGAGTTCTTCAATATATTAATGGAAGAAAATGAGCAAGGTTCAACAATCTTCTTCTCATCCCATATACTTTCCGAGGTACAGAACTACTGCCACACAGCAGCATTTATCAAGGATGGACGAATCATCATGTCTGATAAGGTTGAAAATCTAGAGCAGACCGGCACAAAGAAAGTTACTATCACCGGACAGTTTGATGACAAGAAGCTTGCAGCACTATCTGGTGTTACTCCAACTGAATCATCTAATAACAAACAGACATGCTTCTTTTATAACGGAAATCTTCAGGCACTGCTCGAACTACTAGCGAGTGAAAATCCAAAAGATATAACCATAACAGAGCCAAGTCTTGAAGAGATATTTATGAATTATTACGAATAACCTATAACACTCACAGCACCCCACTATGAGTTTTCTTTAGAAAGATTGAGGAATTAGATATGACAATATTTAAACAGGAAATTAAGTCGCAGAAGCTTTCGATTGCAATATGGAGTCTCTCCATCGGACTGCTTATTGCCGCATGCGTTTTGATGTATCCAGATATGGAATCACAGATGGAAGGCGTAAATGATATGTTTTCATCCATGGGTAACTTTACTGAGGCCTTTGGAATGGATCAGCTCAACTTCGGTACACTAGTTGGTTTCTATGCTGTAGAGGGTGGAAATATCCTAGGAATCGGGGGTGCATTTTTCGCAGCTATCACAGCAATTACCGCACTTATGAAGGAAGAAAAGGAAAGAACTGCAGAGTTTCTTATGACTCATCCCGTATCAAGAACTAAGATTATCACCGAGAAGTTCCTCAGCGTGTTTTCTATCATCATTATATTAAATGCAGTGGTACTTGGATGCACTCTTCTTTCTATAGTAATGATAGATGAGGAAATCTTCTGGAAGGAACTGCTTCTCTTCCAGTTGGCATATCTCCTGATGCAATTTGAGATTGCAGGAATCTGTTTCGGAATATCTGCATTTCTTCGTAAGTCAGGACTCGGAATTGGAATCGGACTTGCCTCACTTATGTACTTCTTTAATATCATTGCTAACATTTCCGAGGACGCAGAGGTACTGAAATATATTACTCCTTTTGGATATACCGAAGGTTCTGATATAATAAATAACGGCGAACTTAAGATAGAATATATTATTCCAGGCATGATCATGATGCTGATTGGAATCATCATCGCTTACGTAAAGTATAATAAGAAAGATATACACTAAATAGGAGTCAGGATGAACGACAAGTTTTACGCATTACCTAAAGAAAAACAGGATAGGATTCTAAATGCAGGATTCAGGGTATTTTCCAAAAACTCATACAAGAAGAGCCCTATGAATGAGATTGCCGCAGAGGCAGGAATCAGTAAATCACTACTTTTCTTCTACTTCAGGAACAAGAAAGAGTTCTATCTCTTTCTTATGAAGACTGCTGAAGAGCTTACTGCGAAATATGTTCTCGAGTCAGGCTGCTATAAGGAATTAGACATCTTCGAAATGATGTACAAAGGACTTCTGGCTAAGGCAGAAATGATGCGTGTCTATCCGGACATGAGTACATTTGCCCTTAAGGCTTACTATGAAGAAGACGAAGAGATTCACGAAGATATAAGAAAGATAGTCGAGCCATACAGAAAGCTCAGCACGAACACTGCTCTGCCACCTCTTAATCCCGACGATTATAAGGAAGGGCTCGACCTCACTATGATGTATCAAAATATGTATCTTGCATCCGAAGGCTACTTATACCAGATGCAGAATAACGGAAAAATCGACATAGATAAAATAATCGAAGATTATAGAAACCTAATCAACTTCTGGAAGCAGCTATTCCTTAAATAGCCCCCCTACTCATAAAAAGCTTCTAGATTTCTCTTAAAAAGTTTTGCGGGACGATGGCCAACACCGGTTATCGTCTCGTCTGTTTCAATAACAAATGGAGCAATCTTTCTTCTAAAGTTCGGAGTAGTTAGTTTCTCCCCCAGCACTATCTCATAGGCTTCCTGAAGACTGTAAAGAGTGAACTTCTCAGGCATCAGGTCAAAGATAATTCTTCCGGCATCATCAGCTTCTTTATGAAGAGACTTAAATGCACGAACTATAATCTCAGCATGATCAAAGGCAAGTCTTCCACTATCTAGTACTTCATAGCTTACAGACTCATGATGGTTATCATAGATTTTAATCTCCTCGACAACAGCCTTGATTGATTCGCCACTATCTGCACTTTCAAATATCATTTCATACTTAATCTTGATCTCTGCCTTTGTTTTCAGAACATTCTTCTTCATCTCAGTTCTGGAAACATCAATAGTAAACCAAGCCGCTTCTCCTGCATCAGTTCCAGCTTGAACCTTAGTCTTGGAACCATCTACCAGAGCTAGAAAAGCCTCAGATACGATCCAGCCTCTAGGGTCACGACCAGGCGTGCTGAAGATACCAAAGGATTCCAGATAAGCATTATCTACTCCCGTCTCCTCCTTTAACTCTCGAAGCGCCGTATCATGCAAAGTCTCTTTTCTGTTACTGAATCCACCAGGAAGCGCCCAACAATCTTTATAAGGATAATCCTTTCTGTTGATTAGAAGGATTCCAAGCTTCTGTTCAGGATCTTTTCTGTACTCATCGCTTTCCTTAGGTTTTAATATAGCGAAAACCGCGATATCAGCAGTAAGCGATGGGCGATTGAACGCCGCCATATCATATGACTGTAGAAACGCCTTCTCTTCCTTGGACATCTTGTAACTTGACTTATTGCTCATATATTTTCTACCCCTTAATTATCTCTATAACGAATCAATAAGAATACGGGACTTATTATACTTTCTATAATAAGTCCCGTCAATCATGCATTTTTAACATCTTGCCTAAGTTCCCCATCTGACAGATAGTTTGCATATTTCATAACATCACTTTCATATTCATTTATATGCGTAACCGCCAGCGTCATAACTGATGTATAATCCTCTGGAAGCCTTTCACTATCGTAGTCTTCTACCATTCTAAGCAAAGCCTTTTCATCCAGCTTACCATATCGAATAGTTCCTTGATGCGGATTCGGAACATTTGTCTCATCATACATATCAGGATTTATTTCAGCCTTAGAACACTGTCCGTCGAAGCGACCAGCGCCGTGGCGAGTCAAGTATGTACGTGTTACGTAGCAGACTTCCACATCAATCTGGTTTTCCTGAACCTCAGCTTCATAATCATTTTTAAGCATCGCGTACTCCCTTAAGAGAGCAGCAGGATTTCTAAATCCCGTATTACTTGGCGTCGTATTATGACCATATTCACGGCGGCATCTATCTAACAGAAGTCCCTGACCATTTTCGAAAATGACTTGGTCATACCTATCAAATATCTCCACATCTGCCAGGTTGCAGTGCAGCTGCATAAGTCTTAGATCGTCTAAATAATGTTCTACTATTCCCTCGTCATCTATAATCTCGAGCCACCCTTCGCGGATTGTCTCGATTCCCTTAGCTCTAAGTCGATTCCAGAAATGATTCTTGCAGTCAAACTGAAGATAGTTCTTAATCTCCCTATCGCTCATATTTATCATTTCTCCAAAACTGATACCATCTCTGACGAGTGTTTCCCAGATTCCCATGCCGCAGCTGCCGTGACGGCCATCTCCCCGATTTTCTTCGAGAATCTGATTAAGGATCATATCGTATGGAGTTGAGACCTTACACTCCGGGTGAATGAAAACTGGAGGTAATGGTCTTAGAGTAAATAAGCTTCCATAAGCTTCATTTAACTCCTCATATTCTTTTGCAAAATGCATTGGATTAACTATATAAAAATGAGGGAGAAATGTTGCGGCGCCTTCTAAGGCACCAGAACCGAAGTGATGAAACACATGTCGTATATCAGACTCACTTTGCTCTTCAGTAGTCACTCGGACGGTGTGACCACGCTGAGCTCCGCCATTACTACAAACAACGAGACAAGTCTCCCCTTTGTCTCTTGCCTGACCAGCAAAATAATCAGTCATAAGACCTTTTCCTTCATCTCCGAAGTTTGCTCCGATTACAACTTTTACATTCTTCATATTCTCCCTCCTATGGTGAGTAATCCAAGGGACATTATAGGTGAGGCATGCCCCTTGGAATAAGAAGGTGAGCAAATTAATATATCTAGTTAATATAACTAAATATTTTTACCAACTAATCCCTGAAGCCATTGGAAGTTCTACCCTTCCCCTTGCTACATTGTCACGACCTGCGTGATTCTTAACTATATCAATTATCGTATCGCCAATTCGATTGATTGTTACAACTCGGAAATGCTCTTTATCAAGCATATTTCTCCAAGTTTTCTGGTAACGATCTGTGTAATATGTATTGTGATCTACAAAGAGATGATAGATATCATACTTCTCAATCGCCGCTTTATATAATGTCTTTGTTTTAACATCTCCCGGTACCGGTCTTCCCGTTACTTCCGCTAGATTTCTCCCCGGGATATAAGGATTAAGACCTTCATCACCCATTGTAATAATGAGTCCTCTCTTTCCTCTATTCCACGCATCTAACTTCACGTGATTCACTCCAAAGTACCAAGCCGCAGTATATGATTCATATCCATTTCCACCACCGCCAAACTCGAAGTATACTTTATCGAGCTGCTCGGCTATTCTAATATCTGATTCAAATTGTGAAACTTGAAGCGGGGCTCTATCGTAGGCGAAGTCGCCTATTCCCATGATCATGAACTCCACATCTTGGACCTTATTATATAGTTCAGTCATTATTACATTTAACTGCTTTGCAACTTCTACAGCTGCCTGTCCCATAGAGCCGGTTACATCGAGAGCAAGAATTACAGGAACTGTATTCGGATGCTCTTCACTGTCGCAGCACTCTCGCAGGACATCTCTCGGATTTAATATTGGATCAAGGCTTCTTGCAACGAACATCTCCTGATTATTCATATCTCCTGCAAGTCTGCCGCTAGAATCTACGGTTCTTCCAACTCTTCTTGAGTAACTTCTAAATGTATCTTCTCTCCATACACCGCTTCCCATAATCGCTTCCTCCTTTCCATCTCCGGCTATCTATTCATCATCTTCGTCCTCTTCGTCGAAGTCCATATCCAGCATTCCGTCGAATAAACCATCCATATTTTTACCTAGTAGCATAAATGGGATGAGTCCGTTCATTCCACCAAACGTGTTGCCTGCATTCGTTCCGCCTGTCGCTCCATTTCCACATCCAGACCCCTTCATCATCTCACTCAGCATCAGATACCTCATGATATTTCCAGGTCCCTTACCCTTCTTCAGATTGCTTCCAAACATTGAAACTATCTTTCCGTAGAAGTAAGTGTTACCCATGAACATATGTCTCTCAGGAAGAAGCTGCTCTACTGTCGAATCCTCGTAATTAATAACTTCAATTCTGTCCTTCTTCGCATCGATAACACATCTCGGCTTCCCGTTTGCAAGTATGATGTCGCCTTTCTTAACCTTGTTGGTAGGAACTACAAAGCAGAACTCCTCGCCAATGTTAAATACGAAATTGTTGCAGTTCGTTAGGCGGTCTGACATAACATCGTAAGACTTATAACCATTGGAAGTCTTGATTGCCAAGTCTCCATTCATTGTTACCCTGCACATTCCAGGTGCAATCTTTCCAAATATCCCATTAAACATATTGTCCATAATAGTTCCTCCTTTCCGGTAGTCATCTAATCTTTTGACTTCGTTTACTCTTATTATCATTTTGATTATATCTCTGTTGTGACTATATCTTATAATCATTTTGATAATATGTCAAGCACTTTTTAAAATTTTTTTCAAAATTAAAAAATGAGTCACCTTGCACGTCCGACGTAGGGGTGACTCATTCTTAATCTGTTATTATGTTGCAAGTGGATTCGGGATCGTCCCTGATGATTTCACCAACTTGCTGTGCCTTGATGGTTCCGGACTTTGGATTCTTGACACTTACGACATAGCCAATCAGTGTCGCATCGACTTCCGACTTTTCAAATGATAAATCTGCATCTACCATTTTGCAGTTGATCAGTTTCAGATTCTTACAGTAGCACAGCGGTTGCGTGCCCATAATGATGCAATCCTCGAAAGTAACATTTTCAGAATACCAAGCAAGATACTCGCCTTTCACTGTGCAGTTCTTGATAGTTACATTTTTCGCATGCCAAAACGCATCCTTTGTATCAAATCTGCAGTCCTCGAAGGTTGAATCTTCTATATATTGGAACGAATATTTGCCCTTCATCCTGACATTTCGGAACTTAAGCCCCGTCGACCTCATCATGAAGTATTCGCTCTCCGCCGAGGAATCTTGCATAGATATATTATGAACCGACCAGCCAAACTCAGGAGAAATGATACTACTACCCGTTATATCAACATCGAAGCACTCCCTGAGCCCCTTGATTCCATTCATTCTAGTATTTTCAATCCGAATATCACTGGAGTACCAGATGGCCGCTCTACATTTATCAGTCATCTCACTATTAGTTATATGTAAATGAGTATCATGCCAAAAAGGATATCTAAGATTAAAGTAAGAACTTTTCACCTCTACATTCTTACTCTCCTTCAGCGCACTCTCTCCATCCGCAGGCCCGTCAAATCTGCAGTTCTCAACCTGAACCCCATCGCTGCCATAGAGGGCACGTTCCTCATCATAAGTTTTGCCAGAATATAATGTCATTTATTATCTCTCCATAACCATTTAAAATCCGATTCGGATTATACTGTGTTCCGAATATACTTCCTATCTTAACACAGATTATCGAAATAATAAAAGATATACTTATATCACTTTCCTACCCAGGGACTTAAGAGTCTCGCGGTCGCTCTTAATCGTAGAACCAGAAGTAGTCAGCATATTTCCAGTTATCGTCGCACTTGCTCCGCCCGTAAATGCAGCTACCCCATTTCCAGATATAAGCTTCCTTCCCGCTCCAAGACGAATATTGCAGGTCGGATTAATATATCTAAATATCGCAACTGTACGCAGTATCTCGTCCTCAGAAAGCGTAGGCAGATTCTCCAGCGGAGTATGTGGTATCGGAATAAGTGAATTGATCGGGATAGAACTTATTTCAAGTTCTGATAGTTCAAGGGCCATATCTATACGATCGTCCATAGTTTCGCCCATTCCAATGATACCGCCTGAACATACACTCAGACCTGCAGCCTTCGCCCTCTTTATATTTGCAATCTTATCGTCAAATGAATGCGTCGTGCATATATGCTCAAAGAACCTTCTAGATGTTTCTATATTGTTATGATAGCTTCTAACTCCAGCAGCGTAGAGTCTTTCAAACTGTTCCTGAGTTAGAAATCCAAGCGATGCGCATAGAGATATCTTAAGATCCGTTCTCAGCTTTTTATAAATCTCTATCAGCTTTTCAAAGTCCTCATCAGAAGGATTATGTCCAGATATAACTATCGCAAATCTATCTACCCCTTCTTCTTCGTTAGACTTTGCCTCCGCCAGGATTCTATCATAATCCAATAGTCCATACACTTCACACTCAGTATGATTATGCGCAGACTGTGCGCAGAACTTGCAATTCTCGCCGCAGTTACCACTCTTTCCAGCGATGATAGTGCATAGGTCAACTCTGTCGCCTACCAGTTCCTTGCGTATATGATCCGCTCCCTTTATAAGTTCATCCAACGAGCAGTCCTTTAGGAAATCAAGATCATCCGTTCTTCCAAGTCTTCTACCGTCTATTATCTCATTTGCAAGCTTCTTAACATCCATCAGTTCATTTCCTTCCATACGTATCTATATGCTATTCATAGCATTTCTAAAATCATACTGAAGGTTATATCAAACGAAATAAAAAATGTCAACCTATCTCGATTATTAGGTTGACATTCATCATTGTTTTTATATCTTCGCAATCACTATCTTTATCATCTTCAAAGCAAGCATTTCTCTAATTTGCAATTCTTAAAAATATCATCAGCATAACAAGAGCAAACCCTGCAACAAAAGCAAGTGCTCCCTTATCATTATCTTTCTTTAATGCTATCTGAGGTATCTCCTCTATAGTTGCATATATCAACGCTCCACCTGCCACTGCCATAACGAAGGGAAGGACACTCGGGAATAAAACAACCAGAACCACCGTGATTATCCCAAGAAGTGGGATAGGAACTCCAGATATCGATCCCATAAGGAATGCCTTTCCCGTCTTTGATACCACATCCCTTAGAGGAAGCGATGTGCAGAGAGCTTCAGGAATATTCTGGAGCGAGATTGCTATAGCTAAAACCAAAGCAACAGAGGAAGAGATCCACTCGGTCTTCATAAAATGAGCCGCATAGATTGCCCCCAGTGCTATGCCCTCCGGAATATGATGTATTATCTCCTTCAGTATTATCTTAATCTCTGAATCCAGTTTACTCTTCGGGCCTTCTGTCAGATTTGAGTAAACATGCGTGTGTGGAACAACCTTATCCAACACGACTTGCAAAGCAACGCCGAGACAGAAGCATATCGTAACATGTATTATGCCATTTCCCTTTTCCTTATTTAATCCATCGATAGCAGGCTCTATCATTCCCCATACAGCAACGGAAAGCATTATTCCGGAACAGCAGCCTACCAGCACAGCCCTCATTTTATCTGAAAGCTGATTCTTCTTCGCATATATAACAGCAGAACCGAGCAGCGTGCCGAGAAGTGGAATAAGCATTCCGAAGATTGTCTCATTATCAGAAAGGCTGTGGGAACTGTCGAGATATGTTATAAGAGTTCTGAAACCTATAAACAGAAGAATCGTTCCGCCCATAATCTCAGCTCCAGATTTGAATCGGTCACCGAATATGCTTCCGATTTTCACACCGATCATCGATATGATAAATGTGACGACTCCTATTACAATTACCGCAAAGAGTACATTTAGAATTCGACTCGTATTAAAGACCTTAACTGGAACTGCAACGAAGGTTATTCCGACAGCCAAAGCATCGATACTAGTAGCAATCGCCATCATGAACATCGTTTTAACATCAAATCCCGGAAATGTTTCTTCATCTGACGAAAGAGCTTCTTTGATCATATTTCCACCAATCAGTGAAAGCAGACCGAAAGCCACCCACGGAGCCACCATGGTGATAAGCTTCTCAAACCTTGATCCAACAAGATATCCTATAAATGGCATCATCCCCTGGAAAAATCCAAACCAGACACCACAAAGTAAGAATTCCTTCTTTGTGACCTTTCCCGCTGCCAGCCCTTTACATATAGATACTGCAAAAGCATCCATAGCAAGTCCAACTGCCAGCAGTAATAATTCGATCAGTCCCATATTTATTTACTCCTTTGATAAAAAAATCCCAAGTACAGAAAAACTATACTTGGGAATATAAACAAATATAAACTTCATGCATAGTCTTTCATTATTAACTACACATGAGTCTCGCAATTTAAAACAAGCCAGACCAAACGGTCAGTATGTTGACTTGCTACGTAACACGCTTGCTACTCCCCCATGGGAAAACACCCATGAAGTGTATCATTTAATTGCAAACATGTCAATTACCTTATCTGCATCATCGCAATTACCTTATCTGCATCATCGCAATACTTAAGAACCGCAGGGAAGCTAAGTGGAATATAATTATCCTGATTACCTATATACTCCTCATCCTGATTTTCTCCATATAAATACCAATCACCAGTTTCTCCATCGTCTGTTTCAATAAATGATCCACCACAAATATTTAAACCATTCTCAAGACATTCCTTTGTAACCATGATAGATAACTGATCATCTATACAAAAGTAATCTCTAATTATATCGAAATAGACACAAGTACTGCAAAAACCGTCTCTGGAACTATAGGTTTTCGCTATACGAATATTAGCTCTCTTTCCTCTGTCATAAGGCACTCCAAAGAAATTAGCAGCTGCAAACTCACTACAATCTGTATCATCTGTAAATGGTTCACATTTAACGCCTTCGCTTTCAACCTCAGCCATCACTTCTTCATTATCTTTAAATATTTCAGCTGGAAAAGCAGCCCTATTATATATATCTACAATTTTGTCATGAGTCTCATCGTACCATTGATATCGTCTTGGTTTGAATGTCATTATCTCACCATGCGGTACCCCTAGTCTGTCAGCAATCTCATAAACTAGCTGGCGGAATTCTTCTCCTCCCTCTTCTCCAGGATATGAATCATATAAATGAATAGAATACTTATCATTCATATAGAAATCTTTATCGTAATTTTCAGATTCATTTGCAGATAAACCCATTCTCTGTAATAAACTATCATATATAGCTGCTCTATATGCTATAACTTCCACCGGCGCTCCAATATCGTAATCATCCGGCTTATGAATAATATCCATGCACATCATCTTTAATTCTGTAAAAGCACTATAAAGACTTCCCTCTGTAAACATTTCCGCATCAGAATTGCCCTCTACAATTTCTTCTATCATGGAAATATTAGCATTAATGATTAACTTTAGTAGTCCAAGAATATTATTTTCTGCTGTAAAAGATTCAAAAATAGTCTTTTCTCCAGAAATACAATCCAAATAATAAGAAACAATTGCTTTCAATAGTTCTTCTGCTGCATAGGATATATTCCTGTTAATTACCAATTCTCCAATTACATTTTCATCCACCTCTTGGAATATATTTGCCTTTGGAGATAAATCCCACAAAACATATGCTGCAAAGGCAAAAGCATCATCCTCACTAGCTCCATCTTGAATAAAAGCAGACTTGATGTATTTAAATGCTACGCTTTCAGGATCCACTGTACACTTAGTAATTTCATGTTCTGAAAACCAGCCAGATGGAGAAACAGTTACTCCCCCGTCCTTATCAATCCTCATACAACGCATAAGGGAGTTATCTTGAAGCTCAATAAAATAAGCTCCATCTTTCCCCTTAGAAAACTTTTTAACTTCCACTAATATCATTTCTCCTTACATCTAATTATATAAACACTATTATGATATTAACATATATTACAGATTATTTCCAAGATGCTACTTTCTGTGAAGATTAAGAACCGCCATGAACTAATTCACATAGCGGTCGTACAAAATCATTTATTATTTATTTGCTTTGGTAAGGTTTCTTCCGATATAAAAATCTATTCATCATTCATGCAGTCGTAGACCACAAAAACATCATATACTCTTCAGCAGTTTCTATCAGATATTCATCTCGATATGGATCAGAAGAACTGCATTTGATTCGCTGTACCCCTATAATTTCATCCATTTTTATCTCAATAGACTGATTCATGGATTGAATCCAGCGATCAATGATTTCTTTATATTCTCCATCTTTTAAATATATGCCTTCATATTCAGACTTGAAATCCTCACCAGGATAAACTTTATCATCTATGAAATTAATTGCTTTATCCAAGAAAGATAACTCATCTTCATACTCATACTTGGGTGAAACAACAACATATATATTTGACTCGCTGAATTCCTTATTAAAGGCTCTGTTTCCGAACGAAAAGAATAGCATTCTTTCACCCCCTCGTTAGAACATAATTCTGAAATTCAAAGTGCCTTCTTCGGGCAGTTTCTCACACATTCCATACACAGAATGCCTTAGCAGCACATTCAAGAGAGATTCGCTCGGCAAGTTTCTTAATCTCGGCAACAATTTCATCGTGTGTCATTGATGAATCAGGCACAAGAATACCGCTTTTAATAGCACTTTCTTTTTCCGCTTCAGATGGTTGTCCATCCGGCCTGTATGGAAGATAGTATTTTTTTAGGAGGGCTATCGCCTTCTTATCCATCATATTGCAATCACCTTTCTGAATCTATAAAACTGGCCAAAAATAACATTACAGCCAGAAAATAGAACACTATAGCTGCCAGCTTGTAATAGTGTTTATTCGCTTTTTCCGGATAGTCAGAATTAATGCGTATCGTAATTTCATCATCATAATTCTTATTATCAATAGCCTGGAGCACCAAAAATACACATCACAATATGAAAAATGCAATTGATAATATTTTTAGAAATTTGCTAAATCTCATTTTTTTACTACCTCATCCGGTACGAGCAGCACATCATCCGGAATAAATACAAGAGTTGCCCCGGTATTGTTTATCTTCTTAGCCTGTATACCAATACATGAACAATCCTTGTAATGAAACACTTTGCCGTCCCGATCAACGGTTACGGTGGAGTCTTCAACCTTCTTTACAATCACGTGATATGCTATATATTCATGACGTAATATTACTCTCAGTTTCTTTGCCGTGTAGGTTATGCAATATGCAATGATGGATATAGCAAATGTGACTACGAATATCATCATAAAAAACAGCGGTCCCTGGCCTCTTCTGCGCCTTACAAATATTACTGCCTGCGCTATATCACCGGCAGGTACAGAATCAGGAACACTTCTGGAAGATATATACGCATAAACTATCAGGAGCATAATTAGTATCACTCCCACTAAAATCATGAGTTGGTTCCTCACTACTGTAAAGCACATTCTTCCTTCACACGGCAGTGGTTTTCTTACTCTGTAAAAATCCTTAGAATCTTTAGATTTGTGAAGATTCCCTGTTTTGTAAAATGCATCTTTCCAATTCTTCATTTCCCGTAATGCATAACGTACTACATTGGGTGTAGCAGTGATGCCCATCAGTGGGAACATAGCAGCACCTATGACACGATATAGTCCTTCATTATCATCGTTTCGCGTTGTTATAAGAACCAGCGCACTTGTGATTCCCACCACGAACATTGGAATCAGCTGCTTATCAAAATACCATTTCAAGGTTTTCTTTTTCTCCGCAACCTTATCATAACCTTTTAGTAGCGCATGCATTATAGCAACCTCGACAATACCTGAAATCACAGTTATTGAGCCATATATACCCAGGTCCGCTAAAACGGATTTTCTGATAATCGCTTCCAACAGAACATCCAGAAAAAAGCCATTACACATGGCAAAAATCATCAAAGCTATCGGAAACAGAAGTATTAATATAATCTTTTTCTTAGTTCCCATATCTACGGTCAGAACTCCTCTTGTAATCACCTTGTTATTAAACAAAATTTACTGTGCGCATCTTATTCTCTTATTGCGCCAGAATCATTATAGCATAAAATGTAATCCTTGAACGCTCCATACAAAAAACCTGCCGGGGAACTTCTCGTCACCCGGCAGGCCATATCCGTACAAAATGCAGATCTTATTCTACCCTAAGTCTATCTATAACACTTCTCTTGCTGAGTCTGTTATGTGCATGAAAGATATTATTTATAACTGCACCCTACCCTTGCGATATCTTCCAAAAAACTTACCATCATCCACATATTTCTCAGTCTCCGATACCCACATCGGAATTTCACCTTTTTCTAAGATAGTTTGCCCATTTAGCATTCCCGTGTGAAAAGAAATATGCCTGAACTGTCGTAAAATTAATTCCATTCTAGTATATCTTGAGCCTTCAGGTTTTTCATAAAGCAAATCATTCATAGTAAATCCTCATCGATAACCCCTTTAGCAAGTTTTACTGAAATAAAATTTTGTACCAATTTTATCATAATCCTGTTTTAAATATTTATTTGAGTTCTATGATCACAACCTCTGGATGATTAAAGAATCTTGGTGCTATGGTACTCTCTCTTGCCAGCCCACGGCTGACTTCCATTATACTGCCATTCGAAAGTGTATAAGTACCATTTACATATTCTGCCATCAGACCCTGATCAGGAGCATATACTCCCTTATTTAAAAATGGTATTCTTATCTGACCGGCATGAGCATGCCCACAGACCACAAGATCAAAATCATATTTTTCGTAGACATCAACCTTTTCCGGACGATGTGATACAAGAATTCTCACATGAGATTCATCCGTTTTAGAAAAAGCTTCATCAATCTGTTTAGTCCACTGCTCCATAGTCAGATCATTCGGATCATCAACTCCACAGATATCAAGTGTACTTCCGTTAATGGTTACTGTCTCGCAGTCACCAGCAAGAACATGAACGCCTATGGACTCCATATATTCTTTCATCTCATCAGCTCTATGGCTCCAGTATTCATGATTACCTGTAACATAATAACATGGATACTTCTTAACAGTATCCTCCATAAGAAGCTTTGTATTCTTGTCCTTTAAAATATCATCAAATATATCACCAGCTAAAAGTATTATATCAGGATGTTCCTTGTCAATTCTCCTTATAAGCCAGTTCTGATTCTTGCCATAATAGCAAGAATGAAGATCAGTTATAAGCGCTATTCTTACACCCGTCCCTGAATCCTTCAACAGTTCAAGTTCAATTCTCTCTGTTACCGGAACCCATGACCACAAAGTCCAGACAATAAAAAAGATAAGGACTGTCAAAAAGCCCTTTCTTATTTTAGGTTTATCATTTTTCTTCTTCATAATAATCTATTTGATCTTATCGGGCGTATACGGAACTCTCTTCTTGTTGATACTAACTTATCATAGATAGTCTTCTTCGTAATTCCGCTTTATAAAAGCTGCTGCAGACTTGGCACTCTCAAATCTCACACAAGTAGGAAAACCTTCTTTTTCACGACAGTGCGACCAGGTTAGGTGATAGATGCGCAGTTCACTGAGTTTTGGCGAATAAAACAGCACATCATCATTTGCATCGCACTTTGCAACCATGATGATCTCATCCGAGGCAAAGGGGTCATCAGAACCAAGTTCGCTTTTGAGTTCATTTACGAACCTGGTTATACTTTCCGTACTAAAGCCAAATGCGCTGCTATCCCACCAGATAAAGTCCTCGCCGTATTCCTTAGACATATCGTCAATAAGTTTTCTTATCGTATCTAACATTACAAGTCCTCCCTGATTTTCTCCTTCTTATATTTATATGCTCCCACAAAGAAAAGTAGCCCTCCTATGGCAGCAACGATATACGCTAAAACATCTGGAACGACTGTCAGTTTAGTGTCAATCAACACTACAAGTAATATAACATAAATTCCAAAGCATATTCAAATTATTGCGGTTCCCATGAACCCTGCTGTCTGATTCCGGTTTTCCTTGCTTCCGTTGTGAGTTTATTTACTTCCTCGTCAGAGAGTGTTACATTAAGTGCAGCAGATAGCTTTTCAGCATAAACAGGCTTTGTGATACCGATTATTGGAATTGCACCCTTTGCAATTACCCAAAGAATCGGCACCTGCGACTGATCTATCCCATACTTGTCAGCTATAGCCCTGATCATACTGAGAAGACCTTCTATCTTCTTGAACTTTCGCTTAGGAAACGCAAGGTTCCTCATCGAAAATGTAGGGAAATGATTCTTGGCATTATATCTTCCCGCCAATGCTCCCTGCTCAAGAACCATATATGCATAGTACTGAATTCCCTTACTATTGCAGTAATCAACAATCGGTTGCTGATCATTTCGGAGCAAACTGAAATGATTCTGAACAGCACCCAGCTTAAGGCCATTCTTCTCAAGGTATTTTTCAGCAGTCTTTATATCTTCCATAGAAACATTTGATATTCCTATAGATTTAATCTGGCCTCTTCGCATAAGAGGAACTGCCTCGCTTAGATTCTTCTCTATGTTCTTAGGAGCATGGAGCCAGAAGATATCAGCCGACTTAAGGCGCAGTCGTTCCATGCTTTCTTCAAAAGATTTAGTAAATACTCCTGCCTTATACTTCTTATCCGGAAAATACTTTGTCGAAAGAAATATATCCTCTCTGCCGTTTATGAATTCACCAAGTAGCTTCTCACATGACCCCATCCCGTAAACAGCAGCTGTGTCCCACTTAAGAAATCCAAGTTTAGTTGCCTTTTCAAAAGTATCTCTGAGCATTGACTCATCGTAGCTTTTACCGAATATAAGCCTAGAGCCATTGTATCCGGGTCCCCACGCCCATGTTCCGATCATAACCTCTTTATTTTCATTACATTTTTTATCTTGCTCCTGCATGACTCCACCTCCCAATTATAGATAGTATTTGGGTTCCACTCTGAACTCAGTACAAGAATAACAGGCATCAGAGAACTATTCATTAACATATGTTAATTAGTCTTCATTTTTCTGTTCCTTTTTATTCTGACAAAAGGTATTGATAAGATGACGGCAACAAATGTAACGATAATCCCACCAATTATAATGATTATCGAGGAATAGGTCTTATCGATTCCCAACAATATGCTTATTGCCACAGAGTAAGCAATAATCAACCATTGAATAATGTATATCGTATTAAGGTTTTCACTTAAATATCTGATATATTCTCCAAGTTTTGTCTGCTCAAGCTTACCGAAGAGAAAATGACAAATACTGAGTGCAAGTATAATAATAGGAAGAGTCCATAGAGTGCTGATTATATTATGATGGTAATACGAGTCTTTATATAAGGCATAATTTTCACGAATATCAAAGCCTATATAGAGAAGTCCCACAGTATATACAGCAAAGAAAACCATTGAATAAAACATCAGATTTCTATACATTCGATCCTTATCCTCACACTTTTCAAGATACTTTCCAAAGAGCATCCCCAAAGTAGGATATACTATCCATAATGTCAAAGGAAACGAAGTCCATTTTCCCGTAGGTACAATAAGCCCAAGAAGATTCTGAAAAGCGCCTGGTTTCATATGCAATTTTGTCGCCCATATTCCGACAGCCTGCATAAGAAACGCCATCTCGCACATTCTGATAATAGAAAATTTGCATCTTTTCATTAATCCAATAAAGAGAAATGCCATTCCGGCAAACGGAAGGATATCAACACAAAGCAGCCCTCCGATAATATCAATATCTGTTTCGATCCCCACCATCATTCCAATCAGCTGAAGTAACGTCTGTCTAAAAAAGTTTAGGGCATAACCTATTGTTAACAGCTTAACCCCACGCCTTTTAAAATCAGAAGCGGAACTATGTTTAGTGTATATCATTCCGATACCCATACAAAACATAAAGATAGGTGCGGCAAGAGGTCCTCCGACAAACTCTATCATATTTCGAAACACTGTATTGGGAATAACATTTACAAAATCATATGCACCAAACTGTTCATAGAAATGAATACATACCATAAATGGGATTGCAAAAAACTTGACGCAGTCAATCTCAAACTGCCTTCCTGCATTTATTTTTTCCGACTTTAGAACCGATTTCACTTACCGTATCCAACTCCTTAGTTTTCTTTAAAATCAAAATTATATATTTTTTCAAAATCCGACTTTACACCATTCAGTCCCAGATAATGATAACAGATTAGAGCATTCACCTCTTTTGCCATACTTTTCTCATCCGAATAATTGAGGAGAATTTCTGTCAGCCCGAAGATCATAATCCTTGAAATAAGTTTCTTTATGTTCTCGTCATCCATCGGACAAGCCTCAACAAAGTTCTTTATAATCATTTCTTCTATCATTTTTTTATCCGATCCGACACTTGAACGAAGCATTATCAGTATCCCGGAACGATTCCTGCTTAGAAGATTGGTCAGAAAAACTGATATCTCATCTAACTTGTCCGAAGTGCATTTTTCTATAAATTCAGGCGTAAAGAACTTATTACTTGTCCCAATTATTTCTTTTCTTGCAGTACCTGTCAAAAACTCATATATTTCTTCTTTTGAAATAAAATAACGATATATATTACTCTTACTAATGTTGCTTCTGTCTGCAATCTGTTTTAAGGAAGTGTTTTCATATCCTCTTGTAATGAATAATCTCTCTGCAACCGAGACTATCTTATTCTTTATTTCCTCTTTTTTTACTTGCATATATCTTCCTCTATAAATGATACCAATCATGTAAAAGTGACCATTGTTGTAATGAGCAGAATAGCATAGAGTGTATAACTATTCAACAATTTCAAATCAAAAGCGACCAATAATTGTATTTGTTATCATCTGACAAAAAACTTCTGAGAGCAATCTAATTTCCTAATAAAAATCCGAGCCAGTTTATCTTACTGACTCGGATTTCCGGTATTATTTACCATCCATTTTTTAAATCCCTGTACTTTTCATCAGGAATCACGCCTATAACCTCATCTAGGCTTTCTTCTGAAATCTCCATTTTTGAGAGAATGACCTTAATCAATTCTTCACTATCAAAAGTGGCTTTTTTGCTTTTCTTACACTTATTTCCAATCACCCTAATAGACTCTACTATATTCTTTACCACCATGAGATACTGATGATCATAATCCGCCGAAATGAATTCAACATAAGGAATTGGTAAGCGAATGTCTGCATATCTCTTTTGATAATTAATGTATTTTCTCGGTTTTCCCCAGCCACGAATTAGATTTTCATCAGGATGACAATTTACAACCATGCAAACATTCTCAATACCGTCGGAAAATGGATTTATCGAGAAATTATCGATGTCAATTTTCCCACAGATGTCTTTTATAATCTCTGAAACCTTATTTGCAGTTACCCATATCTCACAACTAATAAAAAAAGGTCTTCCCATATCCACCCCACAAAAATGTTATTCCAATTTAATCTATTTAGAAAAACTGTAAGTTTCCAATCTTCATAATATGATATTCCATAAACTTTTTCTAAATATTTATATACTAAGCTACTACTTTACTCTTCTTCGGAAATGCCAAAGCACAAATAATATACGCTACCAGCCCTACTCCTGTGAACATCGTTGTTAGTAAAAATATAATTCTTACTATCACTGGATCTATATCAAAATATTCAGCTATTCCTCCACATACTCCATCAACCACTTTATCTTCTTCAACCCTATATATTCTTCTCATTTTCACTATTTCCTTTCACTTTCTTAGAATTATTTCCTGATGCTAAAACTGCATATATTAACGCAAATATTGATGCGGCAAATACTGTTGAAACAATATCTATCTGATGCATTGGCTTATGCTTAATTAATTCATCTACGATAAAAAGCGCTATAGGCATTACTAGGTCAAGTCCTAAATGTGGTGTAAATTGCTCATCCTCCATAATAAATCAAGCTGCTTCAATTAATGATTGCTGAATTGCCGCTATTTCCTTGAGTTTAGGTTCTATCTCCGGCTTGATTTTA